>Ga0209581_1000131_pt1:0-230000 | contig 237219 bp, 210 predicted proteins | sample Coa_R2_FD_187160 | JGI IMG/M metagenome (GOLD analysis project Ga0209581, IMG submission 187160) | Surface soil microbial communities from Centralia Pennsylvania, which are recovering from an underground coalmine fire - Coalmine... | ecosystem: Environmental > Terrestrial > Soil >...
TCTTCCATCAGCGACTCAAAATCATTTTCTCCTCCGAGCTTATCGGACAAAACTTTCTCCATTTAGTGGAACCTTCCGGGGAACTTCGAGGCTGGTGCGAAACTTACAACCGGGTTAGCCGCGTTTCAACCCCTTGCGAGCGTTGCTTGCGGCGAGAATTCGCTTCTTCATCGCGTCCACCACCTGATCCGCATCAAGATCGGTGCTGTCAACGAGCACGGCGTCGTCGGCCCGGCGCAGCGGCGCGAGCGCGCGACCCTGGTCCCGAATATCGCGCTCGCGGAGCTGCTCCAGGACCTCGCCGAACGTGGTTTTTACTCCTTTGGCGGCCAATTCCGCGTATCGACGCCGCGCCCGCACGTTTACGTCGGCGTCCAAAAAGAACTTGAACTCGGCGTCGGGAAATACCGCCGTTCCGATGTCGCGACCTTCCATCACGACCCCGCCGCGCTCGCCGAGCGCCCGCTGCAGATCGCGCATCCGGGCGCGCACCACGCCGAGGGTCGAGAGCTGCGAGGCGAGATCGCCAATCGCGGGCTCGCCGATCTCGCGCGATACGTCGCGGCCGTCGAGCATGATGCGCTCGCCGGAGAACTCGATGCGGGTCGAATCGAGCATCGTTCCGAGCCGCGCTGCCAGGTCGGGCGAGTCCGGATCGATTCCGGCCGCGCGCGCCTTGATCGCCACCGCCCGATACATCGCGCCGGTGCTCAGGTAAACGAAGCCCAACGCACGCGCGAGAGCGCGCGCGGCAGTGGATTTGCCCGAACTAACCGGGCCATCAATCGCGATTACAGGCTGCTCGCGGCTCATCCGGGTTTCCCGCTGAATCTTTCGCGCATCCGGCGTCCCTTGTCGAAGAGCTTCTCGAGGGCGTCGATGTCGCCCTGTTCGATCATCCTTTCGAACTCGGCGAAAGTCGCGCCGAACAATTTCAGCGCGGCTTTGAGCGCTTCCCGATTGGTGGCGAAGATGTCGCGCCACATCTCCCATGACGATGCGGCCAGGCGGGTGGTATCGCGCAGGCCCGATGCGCCGAATTCCGCCGCCCATAGTCCGCCAACCTGCTCGTCAAGCAAAGCCGCCGCGAGCGCGCTCGAAAGAATCTGGGGCAGATGGCTCACGCGGGCGAGCAGAGCGTCATGCAGGTCAGGATCCATCCGCTCGACTCGCGCTCCGGTCGCGGTCCACAGCTTTTCGATTTTGCCGATCGCCGCCTCGGTGCTTTTTGCGGAGGGCGTGATGATCACGCGGCGGTCTCGGAACAGGGCCGGATCGGCGGATACCGCTCCGGTCGTTTCCTTGCCCGCCACCGGATGTGCCGCGACCAGTGTCATCGGCGGCTTGATGAGCGGCTCCAGTTCCCTGACCACCCATCCTTTGACACTGCCGACGTCGGTCACGACCGCATCGGGCGCCAGGTGCGGGAGCATCTTCTCCAGCGTCGCGCGCATCGTGACGATCGGCACCGCGAGCAGCAGAAGATCGGATCCGGATGCGGCCTCGGCGGGATCGCGCGACGCCGCATCGATCATTCCGCGCGCCGCCGCGATATCGAGGTTTGCCTCGGTTCTGCCGAATCCGACGATACGCCCGACCAGACGCTTTCGCCTGGCGGCCAGAGCGAGCGATCCGCCGATCAGGCCGACGCCCGCAATCGTCATCTGCTTGAAAAGCCGCGCCATCAGTGGTGAACGTCCCGCGACGCGAAGAAGTTACGCGCTTCGAGCATCGGGGCCGAGAATTTGCCCGAGCGCCTCCACCAGCTTTCGATTTTCTTCGGGCAGGCCCACGCTGATTCGGACGTGTCGCGGGTAGCCGTAACCGCCCATCGGCCTCACGATCACCCCTTTGCGCAGGAGCTGGTCGTAAACCGTCCGTCCGTCGCCGACGTCGGCCAGGATGAAATTCGCGTGGCTTGGAACGAAGGGAATATTGAGGCGGCGGAATTCCCGTTCGAGGAAGTCCATTCCCTCCGCGTTGACCCTCAGCGTCTCGGCGATATGCGCCTTGTCGTCCATCGCGGCGATCACCGCGACCTGCGCCAGCGAGGTCACGTTGAAGGGCTGGCGCACGTTGTTGAGCAGCCGGATTATTTCCGGGCGCGCGACGGCATAGCCCGCGCGCACTCCCGCGAGCCCGAAAATCTTGGAGAAGGTGCGCAGCGTGACGATCAGCCGCCTGCCGTCGTGATCCTCCAGCGAGTCGGGATATTCGCTGTCGCGCACGAACTCGAAGTAGGCTTCGTCCGCCACGATCACGACGTCTTCCGGAACCGTGGCGAGAAAGCGCTTCCACTCGGCGCGGCGATAGATGGTGCCGGTGGGATTGTTGGGATTGCCCAGAAATACGATCCGCGTGTTTTCGTCGATCTGCGCGGCTATCGCTTCCAGATCGTGCGAATAGCCGTCGCTGGTCGGCGCCACCTTGGCGCTGCCTCCCGCCGCGGCGGTCGCGAGCGGATAAATGGCAAAGGAATGATCGGAAAAGACGGCGTTCAGGCCCGGTCTCAGAAACAGGAACGCAAGCAGGTTCAGGACTTCGACCGATCCCGATGCCGCGAAGATATGATCGACCGGCAGCTTGTGATGCTCCGCGATTTTGCGCCGCAGCTCGAAGTTCGCGCCGTCGGGGTAGCGGTTCAGCTCGGGCAGCGCCGCTTTGATCGCCGCGATCGCGCGCGGCGAAGGTCCGAGCGGGTTCTCATTCGATGCGAGCTTGATCGACTCGCTGATTCCGAGCTCGCGCTGAAGTTCTTCGGGAGGTTTTCCGGGTTCGTACGGTTTGAGCGCGGCGACCGACGGAAGTACCAGGTCTTCGACTTTTGCCAAGGCGTTCCGATCGCCCCTATGCGGAGGCGGACCTTCCTTCAGGATACGATCCCAGCACCTTCAAAAAAAGGGCCTTGCGTTCGAGCGCCTTGAGCGCGCGCCGGACCCTGGGATCGTCGCGATGTCCGCTGAAATCGACAAAGAAGATGTACTCCCACGGGCGCGATCGCAGCGGGCGCGATTCGATTTTGGAAATGTTGATGCCGTTGCGGGCGAACAGGCTTATCGCCTCGTGCAGCGCCCCGACCTTGTCCGCGACCGCGAACAGCACGGTGGTCTTGTCCGCGCCGCAGCGCTCGCTCGGCCGCTTGCCCATCACCAGGAAGCGCGTGGTGTTGGTCGCGAGATCCTGGATGTTCTCCGCGATGACGCGCAGGCCGTTCGCTTCGAGAGCGGTGGTCGAAGCGATCGCTGCGCAATCGGGATCTTCCGCGGCGCGTTTGGCCGCGAAGGCGTTGGATGCGGCCGCTTCGAGCTCGCGGCCGGGAAAATTCGCGGCGATATAGCCGCGGCACTGCGCCAGCGATTGCTGATGCGACACGATTTTCCGCACCCGCGCGGCGTCGCCGTCGCGCGATCCAATCGAATGCCTCACCGGCAGCAGGATTTCGCCGATTATCACCAGCGAAGTGTCGATCAGCAGGTCGAGGGTCAGCGTGATAGTGCCGTCGGTGGAGTTTTCGACCGGCACCACGCCGAAGTCGGCCCGCCCGTTGTCCAGCGCCTGGAAGACCCCCGCGATCGAGCTTTCGGGAACGAACTCGACGCTCGACCCGAAGCGCATCCGCGCCGCCTCGTGCGAATAGGTATGCTCGGGGCCCAGGAAGGCGACGCGCGGCATATGTTCGAGCGCGCGGCAGGCGGAAATGATCTCGGTGAAGATGCGCTTTACCTGCTCGGCGGTTAAGGGGCCGGGATTCTCCGCGATCATCCGCTCGTAGATGGCGCGTTCGCGCGAGGGAACGTACACGACCTCGCCGCTGGAATGCTTGAGCTGGCCGACCTGCTCGACAATTCCCGCGCGCATCGAGAGCAGATCGAGAATCTTGCGATCGATCTCGTCAATTCGCTCGCGCAGGCTTGCGAGCGAAGGCTTTTCCGCCTCAGGTTTTGTTGCGGGACGAGGCATAGAGGGAAGAATGGCTAACCGATCGAACGGGTGTTTTCAACGCCCTGGCGCTGGAGGAACGCATTCCCCATCGCCGCGAACTTGCGTTCGCGGTCGCGCCTGAGCTGGGCCGGCCCGAGGGTTTTCAGGCGTTCGAGATGGCGCGCGATGGCGACGCCGAGGTTGTGCGCCGCCTCGGCCGGCGCGGTATGCGCGCCGCCGGGCGGTTCGGCGATGATTTCATCGATGACGCCGAGTTCCAGCAGGTCGGGTGCGGACAGCTTCATCGCCGACGCCGCGATTGCGACGTTTTCTTCGGTCGCTTCGCGCCACAAAATCGCCGCGCATCCCTCGGGCGTGATCACCGAGTAGCAGGCATTCTCCTGCATCAGCACGACATTGCCGACCCCGATCGCGAGCGCTCCGCCGGACCCGCCTTCGCCGATAACGCAGCAGATGACGGGAACTTCCAGCCGCGACATCAGTTCCAGGTTATGCGCGATCGCCTCGTTCTGCCCGCGCTCTTCGGCGCCCAGACCCGGGTCCGCGCCCTGCGTATCAACAAAGGTAATGACCGGCAGGTTGAAACGATTGGCCAGATCGAAGAGGCGCGCCGCCTTGCGATAACCCTCGGGCCTGGCCGAACCGAAGTTGCGCTTGATGCGCTCAGGGGTGGTCTTGCCGCGCTGATGCCCGACGATCGCCACCGGATGCTTTCCGAAGTAGCCGAGACCCGCCACAATCGCGCCGTCATCGCCGAAGCGGCGGTCGCCGTGCAGCTCGAAGAACTCGCTGAACAGGGCATCGACGTAATCGAGCGTCTGGGGGCGCATCGGATTGCGCGCCAGCCGCACCCGCTCGATAGCGCTGAGACCCTGGTTGGGCGACTCGGCCGGGGCGCCTTTGGCGGCCGGATGAGATCTCAGATGGCCTCCCGGGTTATGCTTGCCGGCCGGCGGCATCCGCTTGTGATTATGATGGTTTCTCTTCGTCACTTCGTTTCGATGTTTGCGAAGAAATCCCCGAACAGTCTCCAAGCCTGCTCGGCAAACCCGTCCCGGTCAAGCCACACGATCTCGCGATCGGCGCGAAACCAGGTCATCTGCCGTTTTGCAAATCGGCGCGACTCCTGCTTGGCAAGCGCGATCGCCTGCGCGAGCGGCATCTCGCCGGCCAGATAGGCCGCGATCTGTTTGTAGCCGATCGAGGCGAGAGGAGGGCGGTCCGCGCGAAAGCCCGCTTCGATCAGCGCGCGGACTTCATCGACCAGCCCCGCCGCGATCATTTCGTCGAAGCGCCGGTCGATAGCCTCGTACAACTCCGCCCGTTCCAGCCGTATTCCGACGGTCAGCGTTTCATATTCGCGGCTGGAAAAGGCATGACGGGCCTGATGCGCGCTGATCGGCTCGCCGGTCAGCTCGAAAACCTCGAGCGCGCGCGTGATCCGATAAAGGTCGTTGACGCCGATTCGGCGCGCCGCTTCGGGATCGATCTCGCGCAGCCGGTCATGCAGGTATGGAACGCCGTGCGTTCTGGCGGCCTGCTCGATCCGGCTGCGGATTTCGGGCGAAGCGGCCGGGCCTCGGAAAATTCCGCCTCGCAGCGCGCGCAGATAGAGCCCGCTTCCGCCGACGACCAGCACCCGCCGCCCGCGAGCGGCGATATCGCTTATCGCGGCACGCGCCAGCTTCGCGAATTCGGCCACGTCGAGCGGCTTGGCGGGCGAGCGAATATCGAGCAGATGATGAGGGACGCGGCGGCGTTCCTCATCGGACGGCTTCGCGGTTCCGATGGTCATGCCGCGATAGACCTGTCTTGAATCGGCGTTGACTATTTCGGCATCAAGGCGTTCGGCGAGATCGATTGCGAGCGAGGTCTTGCCGGCGCCGGTGGGTCCGACGATGAATCCGACGCGAATCGGTTTTGATTTCGCTTCGGATGGCACGAGCTCAGGCGGTTCCCGTTTCGGCAGTGACGGTGCCCGGAATCCCCCGATTTTCGTTGAGGGTTTCACTGTCCGCGATTCCGAAAAAGGCAACATTTGGCAACATTTCAAAGAATCGGCGTTCCCCCGCGAAATCGCGCTCCGCGCATCGATCGAATCCGATTTGCAATCGAGGAACGCTACAACCATCCAGCCATAGTGCGCCGCGGGCATTTTGCTCGCAAATCACGCGGCGGGCTCGGTCAACAGATCGCAAGCTCAGCGAAAAACCAGGGGAAGAGACAGACGAGAGATCATCGGCGGAACATGCGTTCGATTTGGCCGCGAGGAAAGGCGATATGCACCGGGCGGCCGTGCGGGCAATTGGTCTTGTATTCGGTCCGATCCAGTTCCGCCAGCAGCGCCGTGATCTCCGCCTGCTCCAGCACCCGCCCGACCCGAACCGACCCGTGACAGGCAAGTTGTTTGAGCAGATTTTCAAACGCCGATTGCCCGCTCTGACGCCATCCACTCTCGCCCATGCTGTCGATCATGTCGGTGAGCAGCTTCGCACCGCCCTCCGGCCCGAACACCGCCGGCGCGCCCTTTAGCAGAAGCGCGGCGGGGCCGAACGGCTCGACGTCGAAGCCCATCGCGCGAAGCTCCGGCACCGACGCCTGAATCTGCGCGGCGCGGGCCGGATTGAGCTCGATCGTGACGGGAGCGAGCATCGCCTGGGTTCGAATTCCTCCCTCTTTGAGCTGTGACCGAAGCTTTTCAAAAGTAACTCGCTCATGAGCGGCGTGCTGATCGACCAGCAGCATCCCCTCGTCGCCCTCGAGCGCGATATAGCCGGCAAACAACTGTCCTATAACGCGCAGCCGCGAGTACGCCGGAACGGCAGCCTGGGGCGCCGGCCCCGCGGCGGCAGGCGCGAAGCCAAGTCCGAGCGGACGCTGGGTCGCCGAAGCGACGGCGGCGTCCGGCACGAGGCGCAACGGACCGGAGGAAGAAGGCTCCGGGCTGCGGCTGGCGGCAATCGATGGATCGACGTGCGGTGCGGCTTCCGATGTCGCGATGACCGCGGCCGCGGCGCCGGGTGCGAATTCGGCGGCGGATGACGCGAATGCGCGCGCTGCCGTTTCGGTTTGGTCGGCCAGCCGCTCGCGCAGCGCGTGATAAACGGCCTCGAATATCATCCCCGAGTTGCGAAAGCGCACCTCGGTCTTCATCGGATGCACGTTTACGTCGAGATCTTCAGGACGGAGCTCGACGGAGACGACGATAGCCGGATGGCGTCCGCGGGGAAGCAGGGTTTGATAGGCCTGGGCAACGGCGCGGGCGAGCAGCTTGTCACGCACCGACCTGCCATTGACGAACGTGAAAACCATCCTGGGGGTGGCAAACGACTCCTGGCTCATCGTGGCGAGGCCGTGAACGCGGACGGCGTCGCGGCGGGAATCGAACGCGAGCATCTGCGCCGCCAGCTTTGGTCCTAGAATCTGCCGCACGCGTTCGAGCATCGACGCGGCCCGGGGAAGATCGAACAGCGTGCGTCCGTCGGCGGTCAAAGTAAACGCGACTCGATGATTCAGCAGGGCGAGGCGCTGGACCGCTTCGGCGACCGCGCTCTGCTCGGTTGCGACCGTCTTGAGAAATTTGAGCCGGGCGGGAGTGTTGAAAAACAGGTCGCGAACGTCGATTCGGGTGCCGGGCGCGATGGCGCATTCGCGGCTCTGTTCGATATCGCCCGCGGTCGCGGCGATTTCGACTCCGGCGCCATCCTCGGGCCTTCGCGTCCGCAGCGTCATCCGCGAGACGCTCGCGATCGAGGCGAGAGCTTCGCCGCGGAACCCGAACGTGCGGATTGCGGTCAGGTCGGCGGCGTCGCGAATTTTCGAGGTGGCATGGCGGCGCAGCGACAGGATCGCGTCTTCGCGGCTCATGCCGCATCCGTCATCGGCAACTTCGATGCGGCCGCATCCGCCTCGCTCGATCGCGATATCGATCCGATGCGCTCCCGCATCGAGCGAATTCTCGACCAGCTCCTTGATTGCCGACGCGGGGCGTTCCACCACTTCGCCCGCCGCGATCTGGCTTGCCACCTGCTCGGGCAGGATGTGAATCAGCCGCCCCGCCATATCCTGCTAGACAATGCGGCTTTTGGTTCCGATACTCAAGCGGGCCCCGGCCGCGCGGCGAGAGGGCCGGCGCGAATGCTGAGGGGTCAAGTTGAACGATAAGCGCGATTCTGGGAAGCTTTGCGCGCTCCGCAACGAGGCGAACGCCACGAGATGGTGAAACGAACCGCGATTTTTCTGGCAATAGCAATGCTGGCAATATGCGCCGGCGCGGCGCCCGCGCGCGCCGAAATCAAAATCGGCGTCGGCGTCGTCGGCCCGATCTCGGCGCAGACCGAAGCCGACATCGAGCGCCTTGTCGGCGAGCTGCCCAACGTCAAGGCGGTGCCAATCCAGCCGCCCGGGGACCTCGATGCGTGCGTCAAGCGGTTCGTCGCGGGCGAGACCGACGATCGGCTCGACGCGGTGATGGTGGTGAGCCTGCCGACTGATTCCTTCCATATCGAGCAGAACGACAAGGAAGCCCACTTCACCGGCACCTATGAGATCTGGACGCTGAATCTTTCCACCCTGGCCGAAGATCGCCACGCGTTTACATTCACCGATAGCGAAACCGTGGTCAGCGGCCCGGCCGCGATTTTGTCGATTCCGGCGCAACTGTTCGTGGAGCGCGCCACGGGCAAGAAGCTGCTTTCGAGCAGCGCCTGGCAGGCATACGAGGCCGTGCAGGCGCGGGTCGAGGCCAAGCTGCTTGCGGCGACCAAGCTCTACCTGTCCACTTCGACTATCCGCGACGCGCAGCCGCTCAATATGCTCACCTGCGCGCAGGCGCTGGTCGATCGCGGCGATGCGGACACGGCGCTGGCGGTGTTCAAGGCCGCGGGCGTGGACAATCCGCAGGTCAGGGAGCTGATGGCGCAGGCGCAGGTGAAGCTCAAGCGCGCCAAAGCCGAGGCGTTGCTCGGCAAGACGCTGGGAGCGATGGCGGGAGGCGATTCGCACGCGGCATCGCTGATGCTCGCGCAGTACCAGGCCGCTCCCGAGGCGCAATTGTCGCGCGCCGACGCTATCAGCCGCGCGCTCTCCATCGAGGCCGATCATCGCGCCGACTATGCATACCGCAAGGTGCTTGCCGCCGATGTTCCCGAATTGGACCATACCGCGTTTGTCGCGATGATGACGCAGATGGTCGCGGATGTGACCGGAACGGCCCCGGACGACGTGATCGTCGGCGGCAAGGACGTCACGATCCAGGACAAGAAGGCGGCGGAGGGGATGAAGACGGGACTGGATGCGTACGCGAACGCGCTCGGCAAGGCGGCGTGGCTCATGAGTCTCAAGTGCGGATGCGATGCGATCGCGCGGCTTACGGCCGATCCGTCCGGGTTGGTGCTGATGCGCGCGAGATTCGCGCCCTCTTTCACGCGAGCCGAGGTCGGGCTACCCTAGAAGATTCAATCCAGGAAGCGAAGATTGTTCATATGAGAACCTGCGAAATCTGCGGCAAGACGCCGTCAGTCGGCAACAACGTCAGCCACGCCAACAACAAATCGAAGCGGCGATGGGAACCGAACCTCCAGGAGGTTCGCGCCAGCATCGGCGGCGGGGTCAAACGAATCCGCGTCTGCACCCGATGCATCCGCAACGGCAAGGTGCTGAAAGTCGCGTAAGGCGGCCCGATCCCTCTTCAGAACAGCGCGTCGAGCTTCTCCGGCGGCCGCGCGATGACGGCTCGCTTGCCCCGGACGACGATCGGCCTCTGCATCAGTTCCGGATGCGCGAGCAGGAGAGCGACGACCTTGCCCGGGGTCGTGTAGTCTTCGGCCTTGAGCTTCAGTTCCTCGAAGCGCTTGTCCTTGCGGACCAGGTCGGCGGGCGGACTCTCGAGCATCGAAAGGATTTTTTCCAGCGCCGCGCGATCGGGCGGGGTCTTGAGATACTCGATCAGGTCGAACTCGACCTTGCGCTCGCGCAGACGTTGCAGCGCGCCGCGCGAGTTTCCTCAGCCGGGATTGTGATACAGGACGACTCGTTCCATGCTTTCCTCGCCCGCGGTTTCTGATAAGCATAATCGGCGCGATGCGGCGCGATCAAACCCGGGGCGGACTCCCCGGGCCAGCGCGGTCGATCGGAAAGGCGTGACGAAGATGCGCGCGATGACGGCGATCAGAGCTTTGATGTTCGGATGCATGCTGGCGGCTGCGATGGCGGTTCCGGTTGCGGCGGAACAGTACTCGTCGGCACTGGTAAGCGGCAACTTTGTGTACGGCGACGGAACTCCGGCGGATAATCGCCAGCTCCACTTCCAGAACCGCGCTTCCGGCGACATGTTCGTGGCTGCCACCGACAGCAAGGGCGATTTCGCGGCCCATCTGCCTCCCGGCACTTACGACCTGCGCGCCGAGCGGGGCGTGATTCTAAAGAGGAAGATAGTGGTGGGGACGGGAGATGTCGGCGTGGGCCGGATCGTCGAGCCTCCCCCGCTCGATCTGCATCGCCCGTTCCAGCATCAGGGCGTCGCCGAAGCGATCGTGCAGACCGATGCGCCCGCGACCGCGAACATGAAGGGCCGCCCGATGGAGTCGATGAAGCACGGCCATACTCTTGTGCAGCTTCTCTACGGTCCCGCCCAGCCGCTGCCGCCGATCCCGGCTCCAAAGCCGGCGATTCCTGGTGCGCCGTCGCCGGCCGCCGCGGCATCTCCCGCTGCCGGCAACTAGGAAAGCTTCGCCATCGGCGCATCGCGCCGTACCGGATATGTCAGCGCGTGGCGCTGGCGCGGCCTGAAACGGAGCGCGGCTGGTCGCTGCTCATATATCCTTCGAGCTTGCGCGCCAGGTCGGGGGACAGCGTTTTCAGCACCCCATACTCTTTCGAGGCGAGATCGCGGCGTCCCTCGTCCGCGTAGACGATTCCCAGATCGTAGTGCGCGCTGGCAAAGTCGGGGCGGAGCTGGACCGCGCGCGCGAACGCCGCGGCCGCATCGTTCCGCTTCCCGTCGTCGATAAGGCAAAGTCCGCGGCCCCACCAGGCTTCCGCGAAGCGCGGGTCCTTCTCCAGCGCCTTCTTGAACATCGCAAGGCCGCCGTCGCAATCGGCCAGACGCCACGATGCGATCCCGTCGGTGTAGTAATCGGCTGCGCTGCCGGGGTGATGGGGATGGCGCCATTGGGCGAACGTGCGCGGCTGGTTGCGATCGAGGGTGAGGATTCGTTCGAGCGGGACGGCGAAGTTGAGGTTTTCGCCCTCGCGCATGAACGCGGTCGCCACGCCCACCACTTCGCCGCGCGCGTTCAGCACGGGGCCGCCGCTCGACCCTTCGGAAATGGCGGCGGTGATCTGAAGTGTGGCCGGCTCGAGATCGCTCTGCCCGGCGCGCTGTTCCGGAACGGCGGACACGATGCCCTCGGTGACGGTCTCATCGAGGCCCATCGGACTTCCCATCACCACCACGCGATCGCCGACCTGCGGCCGATTGGCCGCGATGGGAAGCCAGGGGGTGTCCTGGTCGGCGAACACCAGCAGCCGCGCCAGGTCCGACTTGGGGTCATCGGCGAGAATCACCTGCACGGGATGCATCGATCCGTCGGAGGTGCGCGCCTTTGCGGAGGCGGCGCCTTCGATCACGTGATGGTTGGTGAGAATCTCGCCGGAACGGCTCACGAAAAATCCGCTGCCGAAGCCCAGTTCCCGCCCGCGCCGGTCGTAAACGATCAGCGTGACAACGGCGGGACGCGCATCGCTGATAAGCGCACCAAGATTGGGCGCCGGCCGAACTTCAGGGGTTTGAGCGACGGGCTTTGGAGCCGGGCGCCCACCGCGATGCTGCCAGGCGAGGAGTGAGAATGCGGCTGCGGCGAATGCGACCGTCGCAAGCTGCCATACGCGCAGGGCCGTCCGGCCGGAACGGCGCGCGAGCGGAGCTATCGGGTGGGGTTCATCGAATGGGGCGCCGCAGGCGCGGCAATAGAGATCCTGGCCAGAGGCCCTCGCATTGCCGCATCGCCCGCAAAAATTCGCGCTCAAGAAAGATGCTCCGGATCGCGCATCGCGGTCCTGAATCATATTCGACGCGCTTCGCGCCGCCTAAGCAAGCCCCAATTCGCCAAAAGGCTTAAGTCCTGAACGGTTGCCGCTCCCGCGCGCAGGACGAAATCAGCTCGATTGGCGAGGATGATGCAAAGTCTTGCCCGCGAATTCCGTGATAGCCGGATGGGGGAAGAGCTGCAGAACCATCAGATCGATCGGACCGCCGCAGGCAGCCTCTCCGGGAAGAAACCGGTCCATCTGGACCTGAACGTAGGCGAGAAATTCCGCGAGGTCCATCGCGTCCTGGATTGGCATCGACGCGACGTTCAGCTTGTCGATCGCCGACAGGTTCCGGGACCTGCGCCATGCTTCGACGAATTTGTCGTTGTCGATTTGAAGCTGTCCGGTGATCACTTCCGCTTTGGCCGCATCGAAGCCATAAAGCAGCGTGAAGACATCGCCGGGATTGCCCTCGAGATGAATTCCGGGGCGTTTGAGGATTTCCTTCTTTTCGAATTTTCCGCCTCTAAGCGACACCCAAAACACGCGCGCCGATCGGCCATCCGGCGCCGCCAGGGCGACGACCAGCGACGGACCGGGCCATTGCGCTTCGGGCAATTTTGACGATGACCAGTAGGAACGGCATTCATTCGCCATCGATGCTAACAACCGGTCCAGCGACTCGTCCTGCCGCGGCAGATCCGGAGCGCCGGGGAAGCCACAGGCCGCGATGAAATCGGCGGCGGGGACGGTTCCAACATTTGCGTCCCCAACCACCATCGCCATCAACTGCCGGTCCCTGTCGTGCGCGAGTTTGTAGGCGTTGTCGTAGGTCTGAACGACCCAGTTCGGCTTGCCGCTTTCGAGAAGACCGGCGAACGCCGAGGTCGTGATCTTGCTGTCGGCGGCGAAGACGACCGCGGAGCCGGTCTTGATGGTTACGGCGATAGTCATAACCGATTTATGATAGCCACAGAGACGCCGTCACGGACAGCACCGCAGCGATCGGAATTACACAACCTGACTAAAAGGTCGCCTTGCTGCACTACCAGTCGCGGTCGCCGTTCGCAGAGCTGATGAGCGGAACCTTGAGCAAAGTGTCCGCGCTACTGCGCGGGCGTTTCGAGGGGTTTTCCATGGACCGGCTATGCTGTGTGCTAACTGCACTCGGGCGCAATGTTGAAATAAAGGTCACGGCCGGACATAGACGCACCCATCACGCACGGATCGCCGTCATCTGCTAGACCCGTGCAGGCCCGCAGGGCAGCGATTTTTCGGTCAATCCACCCGCTCAGGTCGCGGGCAGTGAATCGGGCCGCGGCTTGCCGGGTATTCCCTTTGTTTTGGATTGAGCGGGCTCAACCACCACGACCTGGGTGCCGCTGCGCGACGCCAGCGGCTCGACAATCGCGCTGGTAAATGCGGCGCAGACAGGTTCGCCCCTGGCGACCAGTTACGCCTATGATCCCTTCGGCAATCCGAGGCCCCGGCTGGGCGATCTTGCCGCGGGCATCAGCGTCGAACATGAGCCTACCCGCCGATTTGGAACATTGAGCGGTCTTTGGTCGAGCGTCCTTCGAGGAGGTGGTGGCCGGTGGGCTTCATGGCGACGGCGCGGCTCAGGATTTGCGCGACGTCGTCGAGTTCGCGGCCTGAGCCTGAGCGCAGCGCGCCGCGCACATCGAGTTCCCCGTCGTTGAGCAGGCACAGATGGAATTTTCCATCCGCGGTCAGGCGCATCCGGTTGCAGGTGCCGCAGTAAGGCTCGCTTACCGGGCTGATGAAGCCGATGACACCGCGGGCGCCTTTCAGGCGGTAGTTGCGCGACTCGTCGGCGAGGTTTTCGGTCGGCAGCTCCGTTATCGGACCCAGGACCGCCTCGATTCGCCGGCGGGTCTCGATATTTGAAACGTAGCGTTTGACCGAGAGGCGAGCGCATTCGCCGCCTCCGAGCGGCATCAGCTCGATGAAGCGAACGTGCCAGTCGCGTTCGAGGGTAAGCCGCGCGAGGTCCACAACCTCGGATTCGTTGTAGCCCGCGGTCACGACCGCGTTGAGCTTGATGGGGGTAAGGCCGGCCGCCTCGGCCGCCATTATTCCGCGCCACACGCGCTCGAAATTGCCCCATCGCATCTGCCGCTCGACAGTGTCGGGGTTGAGGCTGTCGAGATGCACGTTGATGCGGGTGAGGCCGGCATTTTTCAGCGGCTCGGCGAGGTTTTCGAGCAGCATCGCATTGGTGGTCATCGCGAGCCCGTGGACGCCGTCGATTTTCGCGACGCGTTCGACGATCTCGATCAGATCGGCGCGCAGGGTCGGCTCTCCGCCCGTCAGGCGGAACTTGCGAAATCCGACGCTGACCGCCGCGCGGGCGATGGTCTCGATTTCGGCGGGGGTCAGCAGTTCCGGTCCCGGCAGAAAGCGGAGCCCATCGAGCGGCATGCAGTACACGCATCGCATGTTGCATCGATCGATGATCGAGATGCGGAGGTAGTCGATTTCGCGGTCGAAGGAATCTCGGGGCATCGAGGCCATACTAATCGCAGCCCGCTCGTCGAAACAACGAGTGCGGCTTCGGATTATGGCCGGATTTTCGGCATAATCGGCTCTTGGATTCCTGCTCGCAGCAGCGGCGGCAGCCTCACCTTTTTCGATTGGCGGGCCGCTTCGCACGACTGCGCAAACCTGTTAGCCTTTCTAATATGCGCGTGCGGGCGTACGCCCGCGGTGCGGAAGGCACGGAGGAAGGATGCTCTCGAAATTCGTCATAGTGCTCGCGTTGGCATCGTTCGCCGCCCTCGCGTTCCAGTTCATGGGTGAATCCGAAAACGGAGCCGTACTCGAGGAGGAGGTAGCGGGGCAACTGGACGCGCTGCGCAGACACCTCTTTCAGCGCTGATCTGAATTCCCGCAATTCCCGATAGATGAGACTGTTCGCAACGGCGCCGCTGCACGCCGGACGCCGCCATATCGCGGTACTGTGCCCGTGCCGCCGGCCGGCCAAAGGGATCGCATCGTGAGCCTTCGTTATCGGATGTTCCGGGCGATCGCGCGGCTCGATTTCAGCCATCCCTGGCTGGTGCTGTGCGGATGCGCGCTGCTCGCGATCGTCTCGATTTTGTACACGCGCGCCCATCTGGAGTTTCAGACCGGGCAGGAAGATCTCATCTCGGGCAACAGCCGCGACACGCTGAACTACCGGCATTACGAAGATGAGTTTCCCGACCTCGATTCGCTGATCGTGGTGGTGCGGGCGGATCGCGATCCGGCGCAGGCCGAGAAGTTCGCGGATACGTTCGCGGCGCGGCTTTCCGCGGACAAGCAGAACGTCAAAAGCGTTTTGTACAAGGTCGATGCGGGAGCGCTGGCGGATCGCGCGCTGCTGTACCTGAGCACGGAGGACCTCGACAATCTCGCCGCGCACGTCCGCGACTATCGCGCCTTTCTCTCCGCTTATGCGGCCAATCCGAGCCTTCAGAATTTCTTCGCGCTGACCAATGCGGAAGCCAACCGCGCGATGGCCTCGGCGCTGGCGGGATCGCTTTTTGGTGATTCGGCTCCGTCCCACTCCGCGGGCGCGTCGCGCGGCGGACTCGACCTGACGCTGGTGGATGCGATGCTGCGCGGGATGCTCGCGCAGTCGCGCGCGTCCTCGCCGTGGGACGCGCTCACTTCGGTGGGGCCCGAGAACGGAGTGCTTCGCGACGGCTATATCGCGTCGGACAACGGGAAGTACCTGCTGATGAACGTGGTGCGCAACGATCGCGACGACGGGCCGAACCCGATCGACGCCATCGAGAAGCATCTTGCGGCAGTCCGCAGCCAATTTCCCGGGGTCGAGGCCGGCATTACCGGCGGCCCTGCGCTCTCGCGCGCCGAGGCAACTTCGACCGCTCACGATATCGCGCTTGCCTCGGTGCTCGCGATTGGCAGCAACGTGCTCCTGGTGGTCATCCCGTTCGGCGGAATCGTGGAGCCGGCGTTCGCGCTGGCGGCGCTGCTGGTGGGAGTGGCGTGGTCGTTCGGATTCACCACGCTCGCGATCGGTCATCTGAACCTGCTCTCCGCCGTGTTCACCAGCATCCTCGCCGGAATCGGGATCAACTTCCCGATTCATCTGATGGCGCGATACGACGAGGCGCGGCGTTTTGGACGACTGACGCGCGAAGCGATCGAGCTTGGAGTGGTGAACACGGGGGTGGGAGTGTTCGCGTCGGCCTGTATCATGGCGTTGGCGTTTTTGATGCCGATTTTCAGCGATTTCAGGGGAATCGCCGAGCTGGGAATCGTATCCGCCAGCGGACTCTTTTTGTGCCTGGTCTCCGCGATGCTGGTGTTTCCGGCGCTGGCCGCGATTCGCGATCGGCATCGTCCGCCGCGGCTGGCCCCGCAGCTTAAAGTCGTCCACCAGGAGCCCCGTCTTCAGCGCCTGTTCGCGCGCCCCGGGCTGATTGTCGGCTTGTCATTGGCGGTTGCGGTCGCCGGACTGGCGACGCTGCGCAACCTGAGATTCGATCAGAACCTGCTCAAGCTGCAGGCGGAATCGACCGAGGCGGTGCGATTCGAAGAGATGCTGCTCAAGGACTCCGGCCGCTCTTCATGGTTCGCGGTCTCCTTGAGCACGAGCGACGACGAAGCGGAGCGCAAGGCGGCGCTGTTTCGGAAGCTTCCGGAGGTCGCCGATGCGGAAACGATCGCGACCTACGTTCCGGCAGAGCAGGCGCGCAAGCGCGCGACGCTCAGGACGCTCGAACCGATAATCGACTCCCTGCGGGTGTCATCGCTCTCCGAGCCGTCGAAGCCCGATCTTCTGCGCCGCGAGCTTCAGGCGCTGGCCTTCAAGCTTGCCGGCGGGCGTGACAGCGATCCTTCCGGGGCAGTTGCGCGCACCGCCGATCTGGCCGCCAAGGCGATCGCAAAACTCGACGCGGATCCCGAAGCGTTCGCGCAGTTCGAAGCGCAGGCGGCGGATTCCTTTAATCTAAAGCTCGCGCAGTTCAGGCGGATGCTCAATCCGTCGGAGATCACGGTGAACAATCTTCCCGCGGTGCTGCGCGATCACTTTATCGGGCGCAACGGTGTGCGGCTGGTTCAGATCTATCCGCGCGGCGATGTCTGGGAGGATGCGCCGCTGGCGAGGTTTATTGGCGCGCTTCGCGCGATCGATCCCGATGTGACGGGGCCGCCCGTGCAGGCGTATTCGATAGCCACGGTGATGCGCCGCGGGTACGAGCGCGCGGGGCTGCTGGCGCTGATCGCGGTGTTCGTGTTCGTATTCGCCGACTTTCGCAACCTGCGCGACACGGCGCTGGCGACGGTGCCGCTCGTGTTCGGCGGCGCATGGATGCTGGAGACGATGGGTCTTCTTGGGTGGGAGTTCAATCTTGCCAATCTGTTCGCGGTTCCCATTATTATCGGGACCGGAGTGGATAACGGCGTGAACATCCTCTATCGATGGCGTGAAGAGCGTGACAAGTCGCGGCTGATTCTGACCACCGCGGTCGGCAAATCCGTGACAATCGCTTCGCTGACGACGATCGCCGGCTTCGCCGCGCTGATCCCGGCGACCCATCGGGGAATCTCCAGCCTCGGGTGGGTGCTGAGCCTGGGCGTCGCCTTCATCCTGCTCGCAACCCTGGTCGTCCTGCCCGCTGTCCTTGTGATGGTTGGGCGGTTGATGGAGCGGCCCGCCGCGGAGGCGGATGCGGACGAATCGGCGGCCGGCGTGCGGCCCAGGGCAGCATCGGGGGCGCGGCGCAGCGGGATGCTGTCAGTGCTGATCGCCGGCGTCATACTCGGGCTTTCAGGTCCGGCCAGGGCGCAGGGGAGTGATGCGGCCGTAGAGTCCAATCAGCTCGTTCAGCAGGCCGAAGAGCTGGTGCGGCAGGCGGGCAAGTCCGATCCGGTCGACAGCGCGAAGATTCGCGCGGCGGTGGATAAATTGCACGACGCGGTGCGAATCAATCCGCACAACGACACCGCATACGTCGATCTCGGTTTCTGCTACGGGGTTCTGCACGACGGTCCGACCGCGGTCGACATGTATCTCAAGGCCACTCATATCAATCCTTCGGCCGCCAATTTCAAGGAGCTCGCCGATATCTATCTGAGGGTGGGCGACCCGGAACACGCCCTGATGGCCGCGAATGCGGGAATCCAGAAGGACCCGCGCAGCGCGCCGCTTTACAACGCCAGGGGCATGGCGCTCAACGATCTGGATCGCTACGACGAAGCGGCGACGGCCTTTCAGAAGGCGCTGGAAATCAACCCGAACTTCGCGGTGGCGCGGGCCAATCTGAAGGCGCTCAACAGCGGGCCGAAGGGCCGCGGCAGTATCAGCAAGCAGGAACCGTGACGGCGGGCGCGGCTATTGAGCCTTTACCGACTTGACCACCAGGTAAGGGCTGGTCCGGTCGAACACATAGCCTTCGATTTGAAGCGGTTTTGACTCCTCGACCGCGCGCGCGATCTGATCGCGCAGATCCTGGTTGCCGACCACTTCGATACGCTTGGTCAGGATCGATCGATAAAGATCCCGCGCGTAGGCGGCATTGGGGTCGAACTGAAGTTCCGCGGTTTGCAATTCCGTATCGAGCAGCATCGGGAACTCGTGTCCGTCGAGACTGAGGTGCACGATGGTTGCGTTGCGCGCAACGATGCCCTCCTTGACGCCCACTCGTCCGGTGACATTGAGGTCGCGGAATCGCTGCGTCTGCATGGTGAAGTACGGTGTCAACGGAACGCCGGGATTGACCCCGGCACCGGTGATGCCGCCTGATACCCTTCCCGCGGGAACACCGCCGCCGGCGCCTCCGATTCCTCCGCCGCCAACTCCCACTCCGCCGCCGGGAAAGGCGCTTGCGGTGGCGGCTAAGGACAGGATGGCAGCGAGCGCAAGACCCGCCCGCTTCAGCGCTGATGGAAACATCGAGGTGCCTCCCGATCGAGCTGTTGTCAGCCGCCAGTTATGGGTTTCTCGGGTTCGGCGACGCAGTAGGCGCAGTGGCAGATGTCGCGAAGCTGGCGCATCGTGTAGAGGGTTTCATGCCCGTCGGCCCATCCGATAAACACCGCCTGCTCGCCCATCCGCGTAAACTGGCGCATCCGCCGGCTGTCCGCTGGCATGTCCCGGGCGGCGTTGCCGTTGCATTCGTCGCACGGGCAGTAGCGGCGTAGATTGTCGAGCGGATAGATGCTGTCATGGCCGTCCATCCATTGAACGCCAACGGCATAGCGGCCAACTTCGTTGAGCCCCTTGATCTTTGGGTTCTTTGGCTTGATAAGAGCCATAGGGTGCGGACCGCTCTGGATTATATCATCGCCGCCACTGGCAAGTGGAAGATGCTTTCCTGGCTCCCGCATCCCGCAACTTAACCGCTATCGGTAAATCACTGGAGGCCGTTGATACATGGACGAAAAGGCAAAGAAACAGGCGCTGCTGATGATCCCCTATGGACTGCAGGTACTGGGCGCCGCGCATGGCGGCAAGGCCACGGTCGCCACGGTCAATTGGGTGACGCAGGCGAGTTTCAATCCGCCGCTGGTCGTGGTCGGGGTCAAAAAAGATTCCGGCTCGCACGCATTGGTCAAGGACTCGGGAAAATTCGCGCTCTCGATGCTGGGGACGGGGCAGAAGGGAATCGCGGGCGCATTCTTCCGCCACGTGGAACCCAAGGATGGGAAGTTCGGCGACTTCGCTTACGAGACCGGAAGCAACGGCGCTCCGATTGTGAGCGATGCGCCGGCGGCGGTCGAATGCGAGGTCGTCGGCTTTTACGAGCTCGGCGATCACAGCATCGTGGTCGGCAAGGTGACCGAAGCGCGGGTCAAGCGCGACTCGGATCCGCTGACGATGAAGGAAACCGGATGGAACTACGGCGGATGAGGCGCGCAAGCGGCGCGAGCGCAATCGTGTCCTTCGCAGCTGAATACTCGCAACCATCGGGAACGAGATGGCGATGAATGCGCGACAGATTCGTCCCGTGCTGGAGCGCCTTGCGCGGCGCTCCAGCACGGATCTGCTCATGAGCGACCCGCATTGGGGCAACGCGATCCTGTGTGATGCGCTCGTGCACGCGTCCGCGAACCTCGATCAGGACGGTCCCCTGCAGGCCGCTATTCATTGGTTCGAGCCGAAGCTGGTGCGCGGGCCGAAGCTTTCGGGATGGTTCTGGTTCTGGTCGGCGGAGGCGCTGGCCGCAATCGATTTGCATATCGCGACCCGCCGCGGCGAGTTTCTCGACTACGCGCGCAAGGTGGTGGAGGGTTTCGAAACCAGCGCGACGCGAACTCCCGACGGCGCGATAGTGCCGCATCCGCCGGCGCTGGAGGTATGGGTCGATGTGGCCTACTTTACGGCGCCCGCGATGGCGGCGCTGGGCCGGCTGGCGCGCAACGACGATCTGCTCGAGCGCTCCCTCGATCAACTGATCGTGCATCACCGCAACCTCGTCGATGAGGCGAGCGGGCTTTGCTGGCACGTGGGCTACGTGGAGCGGAAAGCTCATTCGCAATGCCTGTGGGCGCGCGGCAATAGCTGGTTTTCAATCGCCGCGACGCAGGTAATCGCGATTCTGGGATCGCGGATGGGCGAGGAACGCTTGCGGCACAAGGTCGAGGTTGTGCGCGCGGCGCTCGCAAGGCAGCTCAACGCGATTGCGGCGCTGCAGGACGACTCGGGACTGTGGCATACGGTGATCGATCGCAAGGATTCGTACCTGGAAAGCTCGGCGAGCGCCGGATTTGCGCTCGCGCTCGGACGCGCGATTTCGCGCAGGCTCGAAGGCCTCGACGTTCCGCGCGCGACCGCCGCGTACGAAAAGGCGATCGAGGCGATCTGCGCCAAAGTCGACGACGCGGGCGAATTCACCGGCGTCTCGCAGCAGACACCGCCGGGAGATTTCGAGTTTTACAATTCGATCAAAGTCGGCACCGCGCCTTTCGGCGCCGGTGTGTGCATGATGGCGCTGTCGGAGAAAATCCGCCGCGCCCGCTAGCTTGATACGCGAGGCCGGGACGGCAGGGAGAAAGATCGTGGCAAACAGGAAAGTGGTGGTATTGCCGGGTGATGATGCCGCGCCGGAAGCGATGGAAGCCACGATGGAGGTGCTGGGCGCGCTCGAGCTGCCGATCGATTACCTCGAGTTCCCTCCGGGCGACCAATGGGTGCGCGGCGAAACCGATGCGCGGGCGCGCAAGGCGATCGACGAATCCGACACGACCCTGTTCGGTTCCACCTCGGGCAAAACGACTTCCATCGGGTATCTGCGCTGGGGCAAGCAGACTTACGCGAACGTGCGCCCCGCCAAATGGTCGCCGGGATACAAGAGCCCGATGGCGCATCCCGAGGGGATCGATTTCGTGATCGTGCGCGAAAACCTCGAGGACCTGTATCTTGGCCTCGAAGGTCCCCTGCATGACCTCGCGCCGCTCAAGCTGCAAAGCCGCATCCTGCGCGGGCCGCTCGACACCTCGCAAACAGGCATCTACGCGATCAAGGTGATCACCGAGCGCAATACCCGCCGCGTGGCCGACTTTGCCTGCAAGCTCGCGCTCAAGCGCAAACGGGCTGGCGGAAAGGGCAAGCTGACCTGCACCTCGAAATACAACATGCTGCGCGAAGCCGACGGCTTTTTCAGAAAGATAGTGGAGGAAACCGCTGCCAACTATCCGGAACTCAAGTACGAGCAGTTTATCGTCGATGATTTCGCCAGGCGCGTCGTCGCGAGTCCCCACGAACTCGACGTGGTCGTGATGCCGAATCTGTACGGCGATATCCTGTCGGACGCCGCCGCGGGAACGATCGGCGGGCTCGGGCTCGCTCCGAGCGGATGCTACGGGGACGACTACGCATACTTCGAGTCGGTTCACGGCACCGCGCCCGACATCATGGGGATGGGCATAATCAACCCGACCGCGACGATGCTCTCGGCGGCGCTGATGCTCGAATACCTGGGGCTGGAGGACGCGGCGAAGCGCTTCGAAGCGGCGGTGCGAAAGGTTTACGCCGACGGACGCGTGCTCACGCCCGACCAGGGCGGAAAGGCGCGGACGATGGAGTTCGCGCGCGCGGTTGTGGCGAATCTGCAGGGCTAGCCTGCGGAGGAAGGATCGGACCGTTCGGAAGGCGCGGCGGGCGATGGCTTAGGCCGCGCCCACCAGAAAATATCGCAAAAGGCCCCGCACGAAGGCCAAATCACCCGCGGCGGTTCGGCGGCCACGCCGGGCCTGGGATGCTCGCGTTTTTCCGGCGGCTCCATGGCCGACAGACTACATTACCCGCGCTGAAATTAGGAGCGATCCGTCGATGCGCGGATAGGCGACCGCTGCGCTGTCGCTACGGGGTCGAAGTCGCACGCGGCACCGTGAGCGTGTTTGGCGATGCGCCGACCGCTCCGGTGGCCGCATTCATCTGAACCACGTCGGCGCGCAACTGCGCGGCCTCGGCCGTTCGTCCGTGGGCTTCGAGCTGGCGCTCGACCGCGTCCGCATCCTCGCGAAACTGCTCCATCTGCGCCTGCCCGGAGGGGGTCGAGCCGGATGCGACCGCCGCCGCGGCGAGCGTCCGCCGCATGATGTCGATGAGCTGGTTCTGGAGGGTCGAGGTGCCCGGAGAAGGTGAAGGTTGCGGCTGTGAAAGCTGGCCGAACAGCTCGGCGTATTTCCTTGCGAAGGTGGGCGGTCCGAGGCTCGACAGTAAGAGCTGCGCCTGGCTCGGGTTCGATGCGCCGTAAAGCTGCGCGCCTTCGCTTACCTTGGGGCTCGATGGGTCGGGGCTCATCAACTCGAGTGACGGCGACGCACTGGCGCCCTCGAGAATCAGGATCGAGTCGCTGCGCGCGTAGTTCGCGTAGCGACCGTCAAGCTGCACGTTGACCTGCGCTTCGCCCGTGGCGTAGGGCGAGACGGAAGTGACTGAACCGATATTCTCGCCGCTGCGGGTGACCGGATCGCCCGGGCCGAGGCCGTCGGGATCGCTGAAGACGGCGCTGTAGTGGAGCGGACTGGCGGCGCATCCTATCAGCGCCGCCGCCATCGCCAGCGATCGCACGACTCTGGAAGTCGCCTCCAATCTGCCGAGACTACGCAAACGCAGGCATAACCTCGCGCGCGAACAGCTCCAAAGTCGGTGGAGGGGCAAAGTCACTAAAGAAGATTGTAAACGTTGTAATCCCCTGCGCCATCCGTTTTTTGAGCTGATCGACGAGCTGGGCGGGCGTGCCCTTGATGCCGGTGATGGAGAACGGCTTCAGGCCCTGCGCCATTTTCCACTTCTGATCGACTTCTTCCTGGGTCTTGCCGATGCAGACCAGGAGCTGCTCGGAGATGTCGATCGTGTTGACATCTCGGCCCACGTCGCGGCAGTGCTGCTTGAGGATGTTGAACTTCTCCTCGAAGCTCTTGTAGCCCGCGGGACAGTTCCATCGGTCGGCATACTTGGCGACCAGCTTGAGCATCACCTTCTCGCCGCTGCCGCCGATGGTAATGGGCGGATGGGGCTTTTGGAGGCCCTTGGGATTGTTGATCGCGTTTTCGATTGCGTAGTACTTGCCCTTGAAGCTGGCGCGCTTTTCGGTGAGCATCAGCTTGAGGATCTGCAGCCCTTCCTCGAACTGCCTGAGCCGCACGCCCATCGAGGGAAATTCGTAGCCGTAGGCCTTGTACTCTTCGGCCATCCAGCCCGCGCCGATTCCGATCTCAAGCCGCCCGTTGGAGATCTGATCGATGGTGCAGAGCGATTTGGCGAGCAGGGCGGGATTGCGGTAGGAGTTGCAGATTACCAGGGTTCCGATCCGTATCTTTTCGGTCGCCGCGGCCAGGCCGCTCATCGCGGTCAGGCATTCCATGTGATCGAGGTCCGGCATCTGGCCGGTCCACATGTGATCGACCAGCCAGATCGAATGAAAGCCGAGCTTCTCGCAAAGCTGCGCGCGATCGAGCAGCGCCTTCCAGTTGAGGCCTGCCTGCGGCGAGAAAAGGGCGAACTGCGCTTTTTTGCTCATCCGGTGACTCCCGTTTCGTGTGTAGCAGATGCGTAAGCAACTGTTTGGCATGGCCGAGTGCGAGGGGTCAACCGCTCATGCCACCGGGGGGCGCGGGATGATATAAAAGCGCCGCGCCGCATTTGCCGAACGGCCGGCGGCGGGGGAAGCGCATGAGAACTGAACATCCATCGAAACCTCGGCTTCGGGCGGCGTTGATGCTGCTTTTGATCGCGCTCGCCGTGTGCCTCGCCGCGCATCCGGCCGTCGCCAGGGACGACAATGGCTTTCAGCCCGCCGGCGGACCGGTCGAGCTGACCGGCGTCCCAGGCATCTACGAGTGGCGCTTTCTTGACAAGGTAGGAACCACCTTTTACGACAAGATCGAACTGGTCCACATCGCGCGGGGGCCGCGGCCCGCGCAGCATCCGTCGATCGCGGTTCTCTATCTTCCGGGCACCAACATGAACGGCGAGGTCGCGGTAAACGACCCGCGGTTTTCGTTTCCGGTCTATCTTGCGACCCATGGAGTTGACGTGTGGGCGCTGGACTATCGGACTCATTTCGTGCCCAGCAGCGTGACTCCGATCGCCATCCGGGAGGTGTTCAAGGGATGGACCAACGAAGCGTTTGCCTCGGACATCGCGGCCGCGGCGGGTTTCATTCTCAATGAGACCGGATCGCAGAAGATTTTCGTTGCCGGATTCAGCCGGGGCGTGATGTTCGCGTACCTGTTTGCGGCGATGCATCCGGACCAGGTCGCCGGAATCATCGCGCTCGACGGCTTTATTCCGCGCCGTCCTTCGCAGCCGGTTCCGGAAGATCACACCGTTGACGATCTTTCGGGCAAGAACCTGACCTGGGAAAAGCGGCAGTTCCTGATGCAGTCGGTGATCGCGAACCCGAATGGTCCGGCGCCGATCCCGAAGTACAAGAGCGCGGCTGAGAATCTCGAGCACGTGGTTTACGACTCCAAGGATTTCGGCGGCAAAGGAGGGCTGGCAAATCCGTTCGGCGGATATTCCAGTCCGACCGTGCTGGCGCGCGTCCTCATCGCCTACGATCGCTACTGGCCCGCGGTCCAGAACTACGAAAATCCATTCACTCCGGAAATCCGGGCGAAGCTCAAGCAATCCGGGATTCCGGTCATCGCCTTTTCGAGCACCAATATCACCCCCGATTGGCCGGTCTGGGTGGTCGGGTCGGCCCACGCGACCGGAAGCGATGACGTGACGTTGCGGGTGCTAAAGAACTGGGGTCACCTCGACATCCTGTGCGGCACGCAGGCCGAGTCGCAGGTGTACGCGCCGGCGCTGGCCTGGCTCAGGCGGCATCAGAAGTAGGCGGGAAATCGGGGGGACCGCTCCGGGGCCGATTGGGCGCGGGAAGCACGAGCACCGCGGCCAGCGCCCACATGCCGAGCGCGAGTCCCGCGATCGTCCATCGCGCCGCATTTCTGCCGCGGCGGCTTGCGATCACGGCAGTCAGAGGCGCCAGCGCAAGGTCGACGACAATCGAGGTGGCGAGGATCGTCGCGGGCGGGAGACGATAGCCCATCACCGCCAGTCCGGAGGTAAGGCTCAGAATGTTGGCGAGCGTCTCCATCGTTTGCCCAATGCCCGATCCACTATATAGTAGCCATCATGGCACGCGGCGACGTTGAGAGCATCCTGAGCAAGCTTCGCAAGATGAGCGAAGAAGGCGTCATGTCCGTATTCAACGAAGTCATGAGCAATCAGCGGCTTCGTCGCGGACTGGGTCGCGCCGGCGAGCAGTTCATGCACAACAAGGCGGCGTTCGATCGCAACGTGGAGACGGTGCTCGATTTTGTGAATATCCCGTCCAAGAAGGATGTGCGCGAGCTGAAGGCGCGCCTGGATCATCTGAGTTCTCAGCTCCTCAACCTGAGCATCAAGCTCGATCGCGTGCTCGCCCACGACAAGCCGGCGCCATCAAAGTCCCGCGCCCGCAAATAGTTTCGCAAGGATCGGCCGAATTTCGCTCCATCGCCCGAGCTTCAGGCCGCGGTCAGCCGCCCCGCGATGCTGGCGAGATCGGCGAGGCTCCTTGGCTCGTGCTCCAGTTCCCGCGAAAGGATCAGGCTTGCTCCCGCGGGCATCGCCTCGCGGAGCGCATCGAGCGACCGGGATTCGCGTTCCTTCAGCGCGGCGAAGTCGGCGAGGTTGCGGATGAGTTTGCGCTTGAGAGCGGCGGGGATTTTTGCCGATGCGATCTCGCGGGCATCGGGCAGGGGAGCCATCGCCCGATTCACGATCACCGCCTTTACGGAAAGTTCGGCCTTGCCGAGCGACTCGAGAAACTGCCGCGCCTGTGCGATGCGGCCCGCCTCCGGCGTCGTTACCATCACGACCGCCGTGTCCGATGCGTGCAGGAGCGCGTTGGCGCGCCGCGCGCGATCGGCAAAGCCTTCGTACATCCCCTCGAAGCCCTGCACGAATGCCTGGACATCGGAGAGCAGATTCAAGCCGGTAACGCGGTCAAACGCGGAGAGCACCGCCCTTGCGGCAAGATCCACAAAACGGAACTGGCGCAGAAGTCCGGCGGGCGCGCCGAGCAGAGTCACCGCGCGCGAGCTCAAAAGTTCGAGCAGGCGGCGCGGCGCATCGAGGAAGTCCAGCGCCTCGGCGGCGGGCGGAGTGTCCAGCACCACCTGATCGGTTGCGGCATCGGACGCAAGCTCGAGGAGCTTTTCCATCGCCATGTAATCGCCCACGCCGGCGAGAGCGTTGGAGAGATTGCGGTAGATGCGATTGGCGAGGATCGCGTCTCGCGCGGCGGCCGACGGCGCGTAGCGCGCGACGAGCGCGTCGAAGGTCCCCTTGGGGTCGAGTTTCATGGCGCGCAGCCGGGCCGCCTTGCCTTTGGCGGCGCGGAGACCATCGAGCGGCACCGGCCGCGGCTCGCTTGCGCCGCCCTCGAGTCCGAGCGCGTCGAGCAGGCGGGGAGCAGGATCCACCGTCATCACATCGACCGCGCGGCCGCGGGATGCGCTCATGATTGCGAGCGCCGCGCTCATCGTGGTTTTTCCGACCCCGCCGGGGCCGAGGCAGACGACGACCCGGAAGCGGGTGAAATCGGGTGGGCGGGAACTCATTCGGCGATCATCGCGGCCGCCAGCTTGCGGGACAGCGCCGAGACCTCGCGCGCGCCAATCGCCGCGCGATAGAGCATCGGGAGCTCGAACACGGGAATTCCCGCGCGTTCGAGATGTTCCCGCGCTTTGTCGGCGGCCTCGCGTTCCGAGACGCGCCGATGGGCGAGGAGGCGATGCTCGCCGAGCGTATCGAGGACGCGCAATTCAGAATCGGTGAACAGCGGCAGGGGCGAGCGATTGAGGATCGCGCCCGCCACTTCGATGCGCATCTTTTGCAGGACCCTTGCGGTATCGAGCGCCTCGCGCATCGCCAGTTCTTCGGGAGTAACGGTGATGACGGCGGAGAAGAGTCCTTGATCGGCAAGAAACTCTTCGACCGCGGCAGCGAGGCGATTGAGCGTGCCCGCGGGAGCGATGCCCTTCACGCCGGATGCGACCGCGAGCAGCTCCAGCGCCGTGCCCGACGCGGGCGCATCGATCACGATGTGCCGATCCTGCAAAGCCGCTTCGCCCGCCATGATCCGCAGCCGTTCCATCAGAAGGAAAGCCTCGAGCCCGGGCAGCGCGGCGGTTACGTAGCCGAACGTCCTGCTTCGCAGCATCCGCTCTGAGATCGCGCTGACGGGCACGATACGCTTGATGAACGAATGGAGCTCGGCGCGCTGGCTCAGGGCGACGACTTCCAGCGAGTCGGAAACGCGAGCGGACGCGCTATCGCCGAGAGCGGCGCCGACGATGTCGGCGGCGGCAAGCCTTCCGTCGAGGTCCGCGAGCGTGGTTGGGCGGCGGCGCGACAGCGCGAGGGCAAGGGCCGCGGCGACCGTGCTTTTGCCGGTGCCGCCCTTGCCGGTGATAAAAAACACGCGCGAAAGTTTCATCGCGCCCGCCTCTCAGCATCGCCGCGCGAGCAGGCTAGAATGCGGCGCATGACCATGCCGGCAAAGGAGCCATCGTTCGAAAGCATCGTCATCGCGATTCCACCCGCGCGCATCGCGGCGTTCAAGGCCATAATCGAGTCCTACGACAACCTCGCGACGCTCAGGACCGAGGATCCGCGCCGGCATCATCTCAAGCTCTACTTTGCCTCGAGCCAGAAGGAGACGGTCGAGCGGCTTCTGCAGTCGCTGCGCGATCAGTTCGAGATTCGGCGAATCGGCTAATGAACGATCTCGACCGCGTAGTCCTTGCCCTCCCATTTGCCATCGTCCGTCCATAAAAAGGTAAAGCGGACCGGCGCCCGCCAGGAGGCATCAACCTCTATATCGACGTAGTCAATTCCGATTGGCGTCGGAGTGGCCTTCGTGTCACAGACGTGATCCCATTCGTCGCGAGTCCAGTGGAGCACGAAGGGCCGGGCGCATTGGATTCGAAGGGTGACGGGCGCCTTCACCGATTGAACCCGTCTTCGGGTGTACTTCCAGATCTCGATCGGACGGCGCGCGCGCGGTGTGAGGTATCGGTCCGCGACTTCCGAGATAAGGTCGAAAACCTGTCCGTCCGCGGTCGAGCGGAGCAGCTTCACGTATTCCGCGTGCGCCCACATCAGCGGCGTGGCGCTGCCGGTTTGCCGGCCGAGATAGAGCAGGGCATCGGGGATGTCCGGTTGATCCCAGACCTGCTCGGGCAACAGGCGGGTGGCATTGGCGAATGCCTCCATCGAGCGAATGTATGGAATCGGATCGCGCCCCGCCGCGAGTTCGTAGTGTCCGCGCTCCCCGGTCAGCAGCGGCCACGGGCGTCCGCGTCCAAACGAGATGAACGGTCCGCCGTCGTCCTGCTGGCCGTAGCCGTCGTGCGTGTAGCGCCGCCAACAGGGACCCTGCGGCAGGTTCACTTTCAGGACGGCGTCGACGACGCGCAGCGAGTCTTCGATCAGCGGATCGCCCGGCGGCCGTATTCCATAGCGCACCAGCTCCAGGAATCCGGGGTCCACGATCTCCGCCGCGGGAAAGTCGGTCTGCGAGCCGGGCGGACGATTGTGAATCGTTACGGGCAGGCGATCCGGGTCTTCGTTGGGGTGCGGATCATTGGCGTTGGCGGGCGTAATGCGGATGTAGTGGCGGCGGATTCCCGGCACCAGGAAACCCTTGCTGGTGACCGTCCACGCCTCGATGTGCGATTCGAGGAAGTCCGCGTATTCTTCGAGATAACGCGCAGTGGCGGTATCGCCGCGTTCCCGCGCGAAGCAGGCCGCGCAGACCAGCGCGGCGATATTGCTCGCGAGCGTCGAGGGCGAGAAGCCGCTGTTCTCTTCCCATCGTTCCTGCTCGGTGGCAGGCCCGTGCCGAATCAGGAAGTACGCGCCCGCCCGCACCATCGGATACGGATCGAAATCGAGCAACGCTCCGGCTTTGTGCAGCCTCCACGCAAGCATCATCGGAAATGCGACTTCGTCGAGCTGGATGCCCTGCCAGTACGGGTCGCCGTTGATCCAGAAATTCTGCGAGAACCCGCCGTCCTCGTGCTGCGAGCAGGCGAGGTAGACGAGTGCGCGCACCGGCGTGGAAAGATCCCCCGATGCGAGCATCCCGGTCGCGCTGTTGACCATGTCGCGGGTCCACACCAGGTGATAGCCGCCCAGGTCCTCGTCGCCTTTGGCCTCGCCCCAGGGGATGCTCAGGGAGGCGATGATGGCGCCCGGGTAGCTTTTGTCTTCGTGCGCGATGAGCAGCTCGCGGCTGCGCCGATGCAGATCGCCATTGTCGCCGGACCATTGGCCGAGCGGATGAAAATGGCGGCAGGCGCGATCCCATTGCTCCAGGAAGCGTTCGCGATGGTGCGTGAAGGGAGTGCCAAGTGATTGAAAGAGGGTCGTGACCGCGCGATGCAGGGTGCGGCCGAACGCCAGTCCCACAACGAATTCCCGCCCATGGCGCAGATCGAACTCCCCGGTGAGCGCGATGTTTCCGTCGGGCGCCGAGGCAAACTCGTAGTCGAGCTTGAAGTTTTCGGCCAGGTCCTGCCATCCGTCGGTCCTGCCCACGTACCCGCACGATTTTTTGACGAAGGGCACCGTAGCCGCCACCGCCAGCCAGTTGCCGTTGCGATGCGCGGTCAGAAACTCGCGGCCCACGATGCTGGTAACGTTCCCATTGTTGCCCCATCCTCCAACCCCCATGTGCGGAGCCAGCAGGATATAGAGATGGAGGCGTTCGAGGAGGGCGGGATCGCCTTCGAGCCTGACGCTCATCAGGACGGTCGGCTGATGGGGGTCGGCGATGACTTCCTTGACGATTCGGTAGCGGCCCAGCGGTTCGGAATTGACAATCCTGACGCCCAAGCCGTGCTCCGAAAGGTACTCGGTCGTGTTGTGCAGGTCGCGGCGCTCCTCATGAAAAAAGGTTTCTCCGTCGGTGATCAGCAATTGCACGTCTCGCACCTGCGGCTGATCGACGGTCGGAAAATAGATTTCGTTGAGCACCCCTTTGGAGCCGGTGAACCATACTCGGCTGGCCGACGAATAGGCGGTTCCGATCAGGTCCTTCGCGCTGCGAGTCCATCGAGGTTCAATGCCTGGTGCGCCTGTGGCGCGTGGTGAATCATGCAGCGTTGCCATCGAGCTTTCCTTTCGTGACGCGAGGCGGAATTCTAGCCGGGCTCCGAACTGTCCGCCGCCGTCGCCGCGGCGGGTCCGGCCTTTTCGGTCCGGAACACGTATGCCACCGCGATGCTCAATCCATAGAGCATCAGCAGCGGAATCGCGAGGAGGAACTGCGAGATCATATCGGGGGGAGTGAGGGCCGCGGCTACGATAAAGATCGCGAGAATGGCGTAGCGCAGGTAATGCACCATCATCTTGTGGTCGATGATCCCGAGCTGGGTGAGAAAGAACGCGAAGATTGGCATTTCGAAGGTGATGCCGAAAGCGAGCAGCAGCTTGGTGGAAAATTCCAGATACTCGCTGATTCGGATGGTGGGGGTGATGCCGATGCTCGCGTATTCGCTCAAGAAAAACGCATAGCCAATCTTGAAGACCACCGCCCAGCAGAAGTAACCGCCCGCCAGAAAAAAGACGGTTGCGGAAATAACGAACGGACGCGCCATCCTCCGTTCATTCTGATACAGCCCCGGCGCAATGAACTTCCAGATCTCGTAAAACACCGCGGGACTCGCGATGAACAATCCCGCGATCAGCGCGACCTTGATCTTGGTGAAAAACGCCTCGCCCACTCCCGTGCCGATCAGAAGGACCTTGCCGTGGGAAACCTCGCGGATAGGCCAGGTGAGGGCAGCGAAGATATCGTCGTCGATCAGGTATGCGACGATAAATCCGACTCCAACCGCGATCGCGGCGCGCAAAAGGCGCACCCGCAGCTCCTGCAGGTGCTCCACGATCGACATCCGCGCTTCGTGGTCGGGCGATGAGGCGTTAGGTTCGCTGTCCACGGAAGGGTTTCGCTCAGGACTGCCCCGGAGGCTTGTCGCGCGGCTCCGCGGCGGGCGCGGTGACATTGTCGCGGCGCTGAGGCTCCTCGTCGATGGCTTCGCTAAGCTCGCGCAAAACGGTGTTGCTGGCGGAGCGCAACTCGCGCATCAGCTTGGCCGCAGCGCGGATCACTTCGGGCATCTTTTCCGGGCCCAGAACGATCAGCGCGATGGCCAGAATCAGCAGTATTTCAAAAGGGTTCACGCTGGGATGGCTACGGTTTAGTTTGGAGATATAGTGTTACGAACGATCGCAAACCCGATGCGGCCTCGTCCGTCAGATCATCATTATAGCCGATCGTGGAGTCAACGATGCTGAAGACTGCGCTGGTGACCACGCGCGACTATGCCAGACACTTTGCCGGCCGGTCTCATCCCGAGCGCCCGGAGCGGATCGAGGCGATGATTGAGATGACGGAAACGATGCATCGCGACGGCCTTATCCATCATCTCCCGCGCGAGGCGACCACGGAAGAAATCTCGCTCTGTCACGATCCCGCTTACATCGCGATGGTGGCGCGAACGCGGGCATTCGACAGATTCGACTTCGATCCGGACACCCATGCCTCGCGCGATTCCTATCGCACGGCGATGCTGGCGGCGGGCGGCGTGCTCACGGCGGTCGAGGCGGTGCTGGATGGGGCCGCGGACAACGCGTTTGCGATGGTGCGGCCTCCGGGGCATCACGCGCTCCCCGATCGCGCGATGGGTTTCTGTTTTTTCAACAATGTCGCGATCGCCGCGGCATGGCTCGTAAAGCACCGGGGGCTCAAGCGCGTGATGATCGTCGATTGGGACGTACATCACGGCAACGGCACCCAGGAGATGTTCTACGAATCGCCGGAGGTCCTGTACGTATCCACCCATCAGTATCCCCACTATCCGGGCAGCGGATCGTTGCACGAGATCGGAGCCGGAGCGGGGGAGGGCTATACGATCAACGTTCCGATGCCCGCCGATTTTGGTGATGACGAATACCTGCGGGTCTTCGATGATTTCATTCTGCCGGTGGGCCGCCGCTTCCAACCTGAGTTCGTGCTGGTCTCCGCCGGGTTCGATTGCCATTGGCGCGATCCGCTCGCCCAGATGCGCGTGACCGAAGACGGATTTGAGGCGATGGCGCGGCGGACCAAAAAACTGGCCGCCGAGTGCTGCGAAGGAAAGATGGTCGCGGCGCTGGAAGGCGGCTACGACCTCGAGGCGCTGGTGAACTCCGCCCGCGCCGTGCTTGGCGAAATGGGCCGCTACGCCGACGAGCCGATTCACGCCGCGCGCGAGGGCTCCGCCGTCATGCCCATCGTCGAGCGCGCATTCCGCAACGTGGGCAGATTCTGGAACCTCGCCTGAGAATGGCCCGACCGCAACCGGACGCACGCTCATCCGGCCCCAAATCCGCCGCTCGACTGGTCGCAATCGGCGGGCAGGGGCCGCGCGAATGCGCTCTGACAGACGACAAGACCTCGGTCGGCAGCGCTCCTGACAACGACATCGTGATCGATGCGCCGACGGTCTCGCGCTATCACGCGGTCATCCGCCGCACGCTGCGCGGTTACGCGGTGGCCGACCTCGAATCGACCAACGGGACCTTCGTCAACGGAGCCAGGATCCGCAATCCGGCTCCGCTGAAGCGCGGCGACGAGGTCCGCTTCGGGGCGGTCCGGTTCGCCTTCATGCTGCGCCGCGGGTCGATCGCTCGCCGCGGGCGATCGATCCGGCCGGGGTTGGCGGTGGCGATGGCGATAGTTCTCTTTGCCGCCGGCTTTGTCGGAGTGCGGATCGCTTCGCGGCGCGTGAAAGCGCCCGTTCTCGAGCCTGTGTCCACCGCGGCCGCGCCGGATTCGGCCGCGACAGGAAAAGCACCCGCCGCGGAACGCACGGCATCGCCTTCTTCGCCTGCCGAGCCGGAATGGCTCGCGCTTCTGAACTGGTATCGCAAGATGTGCGGACTTCGTCCGGTCACCGAGGATGCCCGCCTGAGCTCGGGTGACCGGGCGCACGTGCGGTATCTGCTGGCGAATTACTCCGACGCCCTGCGCAGTGGCGCTGTTCCGGGCGAAGAGATGCACCTCGAGCGCGAGGGCAGTCCGGGCTATTCATCGGAAGGCGTTGTCGCGGGCCAGCAGAGCGATGTCGATTTTGTGTACTGGCACGGCCACAAGCCGGATGGGCTGGTCAATTTCGCGATCCTCGACTGGATCAGCGGCGCGTTCCATCGCCTGCCGCTGTTGAACCCCAATTTGCGCCGAGTGGGTTACTACGACTTTTGCGGCGCCGGCATCTGCATGGCCGCGATGAACGCGATAGGAGGAAAGGACCCTCTTAACACCGGCCAGTTGTTCGCGAGCCCTGTGCAGTTTCCTCCGGACCGAGCCGAGGTTGATTTGCGGACGTTCACCAATGAATGGCCGGATCCGCTGGCATCGTGCGACGGATATGCGGCCCCGACCGGCTTGCCGATTACCCTGTCGCTGGGAAGCTTTGCCGCGGCGCGGCTGGGATCGTTCACCGTCGAGAGCACGTCGCGTTCCGGCACGTCATCGAAGGTGGAAGCCTGCGGATTCGATCAGGACACTTACGCGAACCCGGATGCGAGCGCGCAGTCGGCCGGACGCGAGGTGCTTAAGGTCAGCTCGACGGTCGTGGTAATTCCGCGCCGCCCGCTGGAGCGCGGCGCTACTTATCGTGTGACAATCACGGTAAACGACCGAACCTACCAGTGGAGTTTCACGGTCTCCGGCTGATCGGCATCTTGTCTGGATGTGGACAAGGGCGGCAAATTTGTGTATTTGTCCGTCTCGCTTCCACGGGAGTTGATTCACGGTCACTCGCAGTGAAGCCGAGCGGGGGGAGAAATTGCGGTTCTATCTGTGGGGCCTGGTCTTCGCTTATGCACTGTCATTAGGCGGATGCTTCAGTTGGACGGAAGATTCGCAGGGTAATCTCACTTCGGTCGGGCTTCCGGGAGTGCCGATCTGGCAATCCAGCCCCTATGCGGCCAGCGCTCAGCCGGTAAGGCCAACCGATCTCGGATTTACGCAGGATGAGGCCGCGAAGCTCGGCGGACCGGTGCTGGTGACTCCTCCCGCACCTCCGGCGACGGCGTGGCGCTATCGCTATTACCCGGCCGGCCAGAATCAGTGCCAGGCGGATTTGGACAAGCTGATGGCGCAGCGTGCGGCGATGGGCGCCACTGGACCGGCGCCGTATTGCACTGACAACCCGACGGCACCACCAGCCAAAGGGAGTGCGTTCGTGTTCTAGACGGACGCATTGAGCGGGGGTCGAAAATGCTGAGGCGGGCGCAACCGGCGCGCTTGCTGGCTTCCGATCGAACTCAAAGCGGCACCCGCCTGCTGTTGCTTGGGCGCGGCCAGACCTGGGTGGGGCGCGGGCGTGGCGCCGCACTCGCGATCGCCGACTCGGGAGTCGCTGACCGCCACGCGCTGATAATCTGCCGGCGCGGGCGCTACTATATCCGCACTTTCAGATTCGCCGGCCCCACCTTCGTCAACGATCTCCAAGTGCGCCGATGGGTTGCGCTGGAGCACGGCGACATTGTCAGATTCGGGGCCGCCGCTTACCGGTTTATCGATCCCGATTACTCCTTGCGCAGGGCTCATCGGCGAATCGCGCAGGCGACCGTGGCCGCGGCGATGCTTCTGGCGACAGCCTTCGCTCACGGGCGAGGATGGGACGTTCGCATGATCGACTTCGCCAGGAGGAACGCGCCCGCAGGATGGCAGCCGCCTGCCGCCGAGCCCGGCAACAACACGAGGCTGGTGCGCGCTGATGCTCCCCCGGTTTCGGTGCCGCCGGCTGCTTTGCCGACCCCGCGTCCCGCGCCGCGAAGCGCGGACGCTGTCAGGCCGGTAGCGGCGCGGTCGGGTCCTTCGCCCGCGCAGCCGCAAGCCAGCCCGATGCCGGATGCTCGCGACATATGGATACAGCGAATCAATTTTTTCCGGACCATGGCCGGCCTGGATCCAATCCGTGAAAATCGCGAGCTGAGCGCGAGCGTCGATGCGCACGCGCGCTATCTGATGGTCAACTTTGGCGATCGATTGCGCAGCGAGGGCTCTATCGGCAACGCCGCCTACAGGGAGGAACGCTCCCGGGCGGGCTACTCCGAAGCGGGCGACCTGGCCGCGGCTAACAGCCAGATCGCATGGGGATGCGGCACGTGGGATCCGACGGAACAGATCGATCGATGGATCGCCGGGCCGTTTCATCGCCTCGAAATTCTCGATCCCTTGCTGAAGGAAGCGGGATTTGGCGAATCTGAACGCGACGGATGCTGGGTCGCGGCGCTGCGCCTGCCTCCGCAACCCGAAGCCGCCGGTCTCTACGCCAGGCCGGTGATGTTTCCACCGAACGGTTCAACCGTATCGCTCCATTTCGCGGGCGGTGAATTTCCCGATCCTCTGGCCGCCTGCCCCGGTTATTCCATTCCGATCGGGCTTCCGATCACGCTTGAAACCGGGCGGCTCGTGGAGTCGGGCTCGCTTTCCGTGCGCCTCGCCGAAGAGGGTCGCGCCATGGAGCATTGCGCCTTCGATGCGCGCGGGTACCGAAATTCCAGCCGCGACGCGCAGGAGTACGCCAGATGGGCGATGCGCAGTCACGGAAGCGTCATCATCATACCGCGCGCGCCACTTCGCCCCGGCACTCGCTACGAGGTTTCGGTAGCGATCGGCAGCCAGGCCTACGCATGGTCGTTTCAAACGCCTGGCCAGTAGCGCTGGTCTGGCGTGCGCTGAGCCGGGACCCTTACTGCTCGAAGTCCAGTGCTATGACGCTCTGCAGCGGATCGATCGCGCTGTCGGGAATGTCGATGACGAGTTCGCCCACCGGATCCTGGTTGAACATCATTTCGATCACCGGGCCGCGCGGATGCGTGCGGAGTTTTTCGCCGGAAGCGAGCGCGGTCGCGGCCTTCACTCTGCGCACGTGGATGCCGCGGACCGAGATCGTTTCATACGGGCGCATCAGCAGGTGCAGATAGACGCGATTGCCGCGCCGCGTCGATGGTCCGTAAAACTGCCACGGTTCAAGCGCAGGGGTGGTGTCGCCGATACTTTCGCCGTTGTGTTCCATCCATCCGGCGATCGCTTCGAGGCGTTCCACCTGCTCAGCGGGTAACTGGCCTTCTCCGGTTGGACTGACGTTGAGAAGGAGATTGCCGCCCCTGCTCGCCACCTCGGACAGGGTGTTGAGCAGGCTGCGCGCCGATTTGTACCTGCGATCGGAGGGATTGTAGCCCCAGCTATTGTTCATCGTCATGCAGGTTTCCCACGGCCCCTTGGGAACGTGCGACGGCATCCCCTGCTCGGGGGTGCTGTAATCGCCGCATCCTGGCAGGCGGTCGTTGATTACGATTTCAGGCTGGAGCTCGCGGATCATCGTTTCCAGATCGCGCGCCTTCCACTCCTCCTCCGTGCGCTCCCATCCGCCGTCAAACCACAGGAGGTCGATTTTGCCGTAGTTGGTCAGGAGCTCCCGCACCTGCCCGAACATCGAGCCGCGGAACCGCGCCCATTGGTCGGCGCTGGAGCGCCGCCACTGGCCCCATCGATAGGGCTTGTCGCTTTCGCGGAAGTCCGGGTAGTCGGGGTCGTGCCAATCGATTAGCGAGAAGTAGAGTCCGACGCGAATTCCTTCGGCGCGGAACGCATCGACGAATTCGCGCACGATGTCGCGCTTGAAGGGAGCGTGCTCGATCGAATAGCCGGTGTGCCGCGAATGGAACATCGCGAAACCGTCGTGATGTTTGGCGGTGAGGACGGCGTAGCGCATCCCCGCGCGCCGGGCCAATCGCGCCCACTGATGCGGGTCGAACTTCACGGGATCAAAAGTGCGCGCGGTCGAGTGGTACTCTTCGACCGAGACCGCCTGCGACTGCGGCAGCATCCCGGCCAGTCCGCCCACCAGCGGCCATGACAGCTCCCATCCGCGCTGGCTGCTTGCGCCCCAGTGAATGAACATCCCGAATCGCGCCGTTTCAAACCATTCCCGCATCACGCGATAGTACGACACATCGCCCTTCATTGGCAGACGAGGATCGCGGGCGTTGGGGAATTGCAGGCGCTCGTGGTATGGGAGAAACGATGCCCGGCGACGTGCCGGAGGAGGCTTGCGGATGAAGATATCGATGTTCCACCTGATGCCGTATCGGGATCTGCCGGCGGATTTTGAAAAGCGCTACAACTCGGTCTGGGTCGATCCGCCCTACTGGGAGCTGGCGGACTCGGCCAAGATTGGCCAGTACTACAACTGGACCCTCGACGAACTGATCCACGCCGCCAAGTGCGGGATGGACGGTATTTGCGTCAACGAGCACCATCAGAATGCCTACGGTTTCATGCCGAATCCCGACCTGATGGGGTCGGTGCTGGCGCGCGCCACCAATGGAATGGATGTTGCGGTGGTGCAGATGGGATCGACGCTGCCGACCTCGAATCCGCCGATTCGGGTTGCCGAAGAATATTCGATGATCGATTGCATCTCGGGCGGCAGGATGATCGCGGGGATGCCGCTGGGCACCTCGCAGGACGTCAACCTGTGCTACGGAATTTCTCCGATCGAGCAGCGCGAGCGCTACTACGAAGCCCACGACCTGATTGTCAAATCATGGACCGCGCGCGAAATCTTCGCGTGGAACGGCAAGTACTTCAAACTGCCGATGGTCAACATCTGGCCGCGTCCGATCCAGCAGCCCTATCCGCCCGTGTGGATTCCCGGCAGCGGCAGCCTGAGCACCTGGGATTTCTCGGCGCGCAACGACCATTGCTACTGCTTCCTTTCCTATTGGGGAAACAATTTCGGCAAGCGAGTGATGGACGGATGGTGGGATTTCGTGGCGAAGGGCAATCACGATCCCAATCCGTTCCGCGCGGGGTTCCTGCAGCTCGTCGCGGTATCGGAGACCGATGCGAGCGCGGAGAAGGAGTACTACCCGCACATCCGGTACTTCTATGACAAATGCCTGCATATCCAGCCGGAATATTTCCCGGTCGCGGGAAACCAGGATTACAAGAGCCTCGTCAACAGCGTGACCAAGCTGAACCCTCAGCAATTCGATCTGATGGCGAAAATTCCGAACTGGAAATACAAGGACTTCGTCGAAAACCAGTTCGTCATCGCCGGCAGCCCCGCCACCGTGCGCCAGCAGTTGATGGAAGCGGTCAAGAAGCTGCGCGTGGGCAATCTGATGGTGCTGCTGCATATTGGATCGATGCCGCACGACCTCACGCTCAAAAACATCGAACTCTTCTGCCGCGATGTTCTGCCGCATTTCCGCGATGTGTGGGAGGACGAATGGGAGAACAAGTGGTGGCCGGAGAAGCTGCGCGCCAAACGCGGCAGTAACGGCAGGGCGGCGGACGCGCGCGCCTAGGCGGCGGCGCGACCGTCGATCGCGAAATCTCGCGGGGCCGGCGCCCAGCCGGCCCCGCTTACACTCGGAACACAGCAACAGAAAGGCTCTGGCGAAACATGGCGGCGAGCAAGGAACAAACCGTAAGCGTATGGGGTGACAAGGTTCATCCCAAGGTGAAAATTTCGGGCAGCGGACAGCCGCTGGTCTATCTGCATGGAGGCTATGGGCTGATCGAGACGGAACTGGTCGACGAACTCGCCAAAAGCTTCACTGTCTATGCGCTGCCGCATCCCGGCCTTACCTCCGGCGATGAAGATGCGATCAAGGCGCTGGACGATTTCTGGGACCTGGTCCTCTATTATTACGATCTATTCGACAAGCTGGGGCTCAAGTCTCCCGCTGTGGTCGGGCATTCGTTCGGAGGGATGGTGGCGGCGGAAGTGGCGGCTACCGATCCGACCCGCGTCAGCAAGCTGGTGCTCATCAATTCTTTGGGGCTGTGGCTCGACGAAAAACCGATCAGGAACTACATCGTCACCGCGCAGACCGAATTGCCCGCCTTGCTTTTCAAGGATCAGCATCATCCCGCTCTCAAGCGCATCGTGCTGAACCCGGAGGATCAGGAGGGCTTCATCCGGATTACGTGGGCGCTCGGATGCACCGGGAAATTCTACTGGCCGATACCGGACAAGGGCCTGAAGAAGCGGCTCCATCGCATCACCGCGCCGACGCTCCTGCTCTGGGGCAAGAACGACAAGCTCCTGCCGCCCGCCTACGCGGAGGAGTTCAAGAAGGTCATTCCGAATGCGAAGCTCGAGACCCTGGACGGCGCGCATATGATGCCGCTTGAAGACCCGGCCGCGGTCGCAGCCGCCGTGACCAGGTTTCTCAAGTAGGGTCGAGAGAGCGCAAGAATCGCGGCTCTGACGGAGGCATCGGCGCGAGCCGGCGCCTCCGATTTTCACGATGGTCAAGATGTCCGGTCGCGAAGGCGGATAGAAACGCCACTTGCACACGGGCTTCGGCTCGAATACTCCAAAGAAGACTTACCCGCATCGGATCGAGGGGACAGAAGTGAAACTCTCCAGAAACTCGCTGGTGGTGGCGTTTCTCGCGATTTTGGTATTCGCCTCTGCCTGCAACGGCTCAAGTTCGGATGGATTACCCGTGAGAAACACCGGCCACTACGCAATCGTCGAGACCGAACGCGGCACCTTTGTGATCGAGCTTTATCCGAAGGTCGCTCCCAAGACGGTCGATAACTTCGAGACCCTGGTCAAGAAGGGATTCTACAACGGCCTGACGTTTCATCGCGTCGTGCCTGACTTCGTGGTGCAGGGCGGCGATCCTGATGGGACGGGGATGGGAGGTCCGGGCTACACCGTGCCCGCCGAGATCGACAAGAATGAGCATCATCTGCGCGGGACCGTCGCTACCGCGCGGACCAGCGACCAGGTAAATCCGAACCGCGAGTCTTCGGGCAGCCAGTTCTACATCTGCCTTGAGCCGCAACCTGGGCTGGATGGCGACTACACGATTTTCGGCGGCGTAATCAAAGGGATGAACGTGGTCGATCAGATCCAGAAGGGCGACCATATGAAGAAAATCACCCTGGCTTCGGAGCCGCCGAAGTAAGACGGCGCGTGATGGCAAACCGAAGCGGGCACCCGCCGGGGCCCTACTTCAGCATCGACCTCCATCTGCACACCAACCGCGGCAGTTCGGACTCGAACCTCTCGCCGGCGGACCTGGTCGAGCGGGCCGGCGAAATCGGCATCGGTGCGGTCTGCATCACCGAGCACGACAACATGTGGGAGCCGCGCGACATGGATCTGCTCGCCAACGAGTCGGGGGTCGTGTTCCTGCGGGGAATGGAAGTGACCACCGACATGGGGCACATCGGGGTGTTCGGCCTCGACCGGTATATCGGCGGAATCTACAAATTGTCGGAATTGCGCAAGGTGGTCGAAACGGCGGGCGGCATCATGGTGGCCAATCATCCGTTTCGCTATCGCCTCGATCCCCGGTTCTCGTTCATCAATCCCGACGGCGAGCCCATCGATCCCACCCGGCCGGATCGCGCCGCCAAGCTCAAGATCTTCGAGCTGGTCGATGCGATCGAGGTCCTAAACGGGGCGTGTTCCGAGGACGAGAATCTGTTCGCGCTGCGCGTCGCTCGCCATCTCGGGATGCCGGAGGTGGCCGGCTCGGACTCTCATTCGGTTTCGTCGGTTGGATGCGTCAGTACGCTGCTTGATGCGCCGGTGCATGACGAGCGCGGGCTCATCGAGGCGATAAGAGCGGGCCGATGCCGAGCGGGGCGCGGGCTGCTGAACAGCGCGCTGGCGCCGTTCGAGTTGCCGGACTAGCCGGACGGGCGAGCAAACAGACTTCCATCGCCGCGAATCTCGCCCAATTCGCGGAATTCTTCATGCTATCGTTGTTACAGCGTGAAGGCGTGGGATAGAATTTCCCGGCGCTTTCCGCTCCGAACCGGATTATGGCAACCAATCGAGACCGTCTCGCCCTGATCGAGGAAATTTCCACTATCGCGGGCGAGCCGCATGCCGACCTTCGCGAGGCGCTGGACAAGATTGTCGGCGCAATCGCGGAGGGGATGCAGGCGGAGGTCTGCTCGCTTTACCTGTTCGATCCGCAACGCCAGCGCCTGGTACTGCGCGCGACCGTGGGCCTCGATCGCGATTCCGTGGGCCGGGTCTCGATGCGCACGAGCGAGGGATTGGTCGGCCTGGTGATCGAGAAAGACGAACCGGTCGCGGTCGCCGACGCAATCAGCCATCCGCGCTACAAGTATTTCCCTGAAACCGGCGAAGAGCGTTATCACACCTTTCTCGGCGTTCCGGTGCAGGAGGGGCGCCAGAAGCCAATCGGCGTGCTGGTCGCGCAGACCTTGGCGCGGCGCAAGTTCTCGCGCACCGAAGTTACATTGTTGCGCACGGCGGCATCGCAGATAGCGCAGGTGCTGTCGCATTTCCGGCTGCGCGAGACGCTCGCGACCCGGGAAAAGGAACGCGAGGAATATCGGCGGCGGATGATCGAGGCGAACCGCCAGCTCAAGGACTACGAGAAGGTTGGCGGCAAAACCCGGGTCAAAGCCCCGAGCAAGGTCCGCAGGCCGCGGTTGGTCGGATTGCCGGCCGCTCCCGGATTTGCCCAGGGCGGCGCCCACGTGGTCGGCACGTTTCTGAGCAGCATCGAGCGCAATCAGCGCACCCGCGACGTCAAGGGCGAGCGCAAGCGGCTCGATGAAGCCATCGAGAGGTCGCGAGCCGAACTGGTTGCGCTGAAGATCCGGATGGAGCCGATGATGCCGGAGGCGGACCTGCAGATCTTCGACGGGCATCGCCTGATCCTCGAGGACGAGGAGTTCATCGGCCGCATCCGCGACACCATCGAAAAAGGCTACGCGGCCGAGAGTGCGCTGTTTCGGGTGATCGATGAGCTGTCGGCGCAGATGCTCGCGGTGGCTGACGGCTATCTGCGCGAGCGCGCCACGGACTTCCGCGACGTGGGGCATCGCGTACTGCGCCATCTGCGCCAGGAAGACCGCAAAGGGGCGTTTTCAAGGCCGACGGTGATTGTGGCCGAGGAATTGACCCTGTCGCAGCTTACGCTCGTCTCGCACGAAAATCTGGCCGGGATCGCGCTGCAATCGGGCGGCGTTACGTCGCACGCCGCGATCCTTGCCCGATCTTTCGAAATTCCGACGGTGGTCGGCGTGGAGCATCTGATGGAATCGGTGGTCGAGGGCGATCATCTGGTGCTCGACGGAAATTCCGGCCTGGTCTACGTGAATCCGGGCAGTGAAATCGAGAAGGACTATCAGAGCCTCACCAAACGCTATGAAGCCTTCAAGCGCGAGCTCATCGAGGCCGATCACGAGCCGGCAGGCACCCGCGACGGCCATCGGGTGATGATGCTCGCGAACATCGCGCTGCTGGCGGATGTGCATCTGGCCCTGCGCTACGGGGCGGAAGGAATCGGCCTGCTCCGATCGGAGTTTTCATTCCTCACCTACGAGGATTTTCCCGACGAGAATCAGCAGCTCGAATTGTACAACCGGATGCTGAAAGAGGTTGGCAAGCGGCCGGTCACGATTCGAACGCTGGATATCGGCGCGGACAAGTATCCGCCCTATATGCGGGTACCGCGCGAGGAAAATCCGTTTCTGGGATGGCGCTCGATCCGGATCTCGCTCGAGATGTCCGGGCTGTTCAAGGTCCAGCTTCGCGCGATCCTGCGCGCGGCCGCCAAGTACAACGTCCGCATCCTGTTCCCGATGATCTCGAGCCTCGAAGAGCTGCGCCGCGCCAAGGAGCTTCTCGCCGAAGCCAAGGCGGAGCTTTACAAGGAAGGCCTCGAGCATAATCCCAACATCGAGGTGGGCATCATGGTCGAAGTGCCGTCGGCGGTGTGGCTGGCGGCGCGGCTGGCGCGCGAGGTCGATTTCTTTTCGATCGGCACCAACGACCTCATCCAGTATCTGCTGGCCGCCGACCGAAACAATCCCAAGGTCGCGCACCTTTACGAGGCGTTTCATCCGGCGGTGATTTCGGCGATCAGCGAGGTTATCAATGTGGCCCGCGCCGCTGACAAGGAAGTCGGAATTTGCGGCGAGATGGCGAGCGATCCGCTCGCGACGCTCCTGCTCGTCGGGCTCGGCCTCGACGAACTGAGCCTGAGCCCGCTTTTTATCCCGGTCGTGCGCAAGCTCGTGCGCCAGGTTGATTACCAGACCGCGAGATTGACCGCGCGCGAGACGCTGCAGATGGCGAGCGTCCAGGAGATCAAGGGCTACCTTATCGAACGTTACCGCGACCTCGGCCTGATCAACCTCGTCGAGATGTATCGATAAGTTTTCATTGCCGTGCCTGAGCAGGCCCTTAATCGCGGACTTCGTAAGGCGCCGATGGCGACAACTGAAGCGGGCGTATTATTCGAACGGGGGCACTGGCCCGGCGGTCAGACATATCAACATGGAGCGTTAGCTCCGCATGTCTTGGCCTGTTATGATGCCAGTAAGATTTTTGCTGGCCCCAAAATTTCCGTGAAAAAGATTGACTTTTCCTGTTCGGCAGGATTTACTCTGACCGGTCGGTTAGAGCTCTTCCGGGCCGGATGTTGTCAGCGCCCAAGAGCCGAAGAGGAGTTGTGATGGTATTCTTGCTGGTCGCACTTGCCGCTTTCTTTTGCGTCGCGGCGGTGGCCCTTTACCTGTTGCTGGGAACCAACCGCTACGGCGGAGACCGCCCGGCGCAGGCGCTTCAACTCACCGCCTCCAAGTCCGCCCTCAGCGAAGGGGCCCTTAAACCTGAGCCGTGCCGCACGGTCAGGGTCTATTTCATCAAACCGTCCCGCTACGACGAAGACGGCTATGTTCAGTTCTATCGCTTCGGAGTCCAGCCCAATAACACGCTCACCGCGCTTGCGGCTCTGAACGAAGCGTTCAACCGAAAGTACTCGACCGAGCGCAACGTCTATCTTGAGACGGTGATCTGGGACGAGATCTGCGACGGCGTAATCAGTCCGGAGACGATCAAGGCGATCAAGGAAAAGGCGCACGAGGATGGCGTCGAGCTGCTGGTCGGGCTGTCGGGCGTGCAGTCCAACCAGTATCCGCGCGGACGCGACATCGCACTTCAGTTCAAGGCGCTGGGCGTGCCGGTTATGATGGGCGGCTTTCACGTGAGCGGCTATCCGGATTCGGTGAAGTTCCTGAACGAATGCGGAATCACCGCGGTTGTCGGCGAAGCGGAAAATCTGTGGGGCCGGATTATCGAAGATTTTCTGCGCGGCGAACTTCAGCTCCACTACTCGGTCCAGGAGGGAATCCGCGCCAAGACCGGCCGCGACGACATTATCGTTCCCCTGATCACCGACGCGCTCCTGCCGGTCGTTGACGATCGCTACCTTACCCGGTTCTTCAACGAGGCAATGACCACAATCGACACGTCGCGCGGATGCCCGTTCACGTGCTCGTACTGCAGCGTCAAGAACGTGATGGGACGCACGATGCGGTCGCGCGAGCCCAACGCGGTGGTCGCCTGGGTGCGCGACGCGTGCCGCAACCACGGAATCGAGTCGCTGTTTCTGGTCGATGACGACTTCTTCAGGTCGCCGCGATGGGAGGAAATTCTGACCGGACTCGTCGAAGTCAAGAAGGAGTTCCCCAAGTTCTCCTTCATGATGCAGGTGGACGTCGATGCGTCGGCATATGCGAACGTGGCTGAGGGCGAGACCGAAACGGCCAAACATCGCCGCAGCCAGCGGTTCACCGAGCTTGCCGCCGCCGCGGGGTGCTACATGGCGTTCATCGGCATCGAGTCGCTGAATCCCGACAATCTCAACTTCGCGACCAAGTACCAGAACACCGAAGACCGCCAGCATAAGTTAAATCTCGAAGATGCGCGCGCGCGCGTCATCAACAAGTACAAGCGCGTGGTCGACAACTGGCACAAGGTCGGAATTTCCACCCACGCCGGTTATATGCTCGGCTTCCCGTTCGATGGGCCGGATTGCGGGCGGATTGCGGCGCAGACGCTCAAGAAGATCGGATTCGATATCGTGTCGTTCTTCATCATGACGCCGCTGCCCGGCACCGAAGACCAGGTGCGCTACGCCAAGGAAGGCGCGATTATCGACTGGGACTTCAACAATCTCGATTCCCAGCACGTCACGCTGAAGCATGAAAAGCTGGATCGTTCGAGCTGGCTGCAGGCCTATCGCGACGCGTTCACCGGTTTCTATTCGATCCCGCGAATGCTGCATACGGTTTTGACGGTCGCCGGCGGACGCGGCCTGAGCGCCGAAGGACGCCGGTCGGTGCTGCGCCAGTTCCTGTACTACTTCTTCTCTTACCGGCAGGGACGGCATCCGATGGTCGGCGGAATCTGGCCGATTCTCCGCCGCGACATCCGCCGAATCGCGATTTTCGACGAAGAAGCACGCCGCCAGTATCTCGGCGGGACGCGCTTCGACGCGATTTTGCGGGGCGAGTCGAACGGCTTCGCCGCCGCGCCCGCCTGATCCCAATTCGCCTTGACGATGAGAGATTTCGCGCGCCGCCTTGGGGCGCGCGATTGATACTTGTGTCTGCCCATGGCATACAAGCGGATGCCCCGCGGAGTTCCGCAGCGGGAGCTTGCGCGTCCTGACCGAAAGGAGCTAGGCATTCAGTACCGCCACGGCCATGAGCAACCTTCCCTATTTCAACCTCATCCTCGCCGCCGTCGTCATCCTGATTCTGATCTTCGTCCCGTTCATCCGCCGCCTGGTATTCGCTCTGATCCGTTTCGCGGTCGCAATCGTAGCGGCATTCATCGCGATCGCGGGCATCTCGATGCTCATGAACAACGAGACCATCTACGAGAAACCGGGAGTTGAAGCGCGGACTATTCGCTTCCTGACTGAAGACCACGCCGCCACCAGCGAGAAAGGCCTCGGCAGCGCGACTTGCAAATGGCCCGATGAACCGGTCCCGACGGCCACTCCGACTCCGGCCGCCGGGGCGGCAAGCCCGGCGGCCAAGCCCGCGGCCGCGTCCACGCCATCGGAGGAGGAAGACGTATATCCCGAGTTGATGACGCGCAGCTTTCCGGGAATTCCCCGCCAGAAGCTGTTCGATATGTCGCAGCAGGTGGTGAATTCGCTTGGGGGATGGAAGATCGTCAAGGCGGATCCGCGTTCCGGCACGATCGAATGCATCTACACCAGCCGCATCCTCGCATCCGAGGACGACGTGAAAATCACGATCACGCCGAAGGGCGATATCGAGCTATGTTCGCGGTCGGGAACGGCGCGTCCGGATTCGACCTCGTTGCTTCGGTTCTTCCCCGGAGACTTCGGCGCGAACATCGGGCACATCAAACAGTTCTACGAAACGCTCGAACCGAAGATGGATGAGGTCTATAAAGAACAGCAGGAGAAGGAGAACGCGAAGAAGCCCCGCGGCGGCCCGTAGGCGCGGCGGCTGCCTGAGCCCCGATGATCCGCGAATCGCAAATCGATGCGCTTGCCGCTTTCCTGGTCCATAGCCTGATCGCGCGCGGCGTTATCAAGCCCGCAAGAGACGAAAAAGACCTCGTGGCCTGCGTGGTCGAGTTGATGTCGGCGAATTTCGAGACCGAAGCCGCAATCGATGCCGAAGCGGACAAGATGGCCGACGAGCTGGCCCGCAAGGACTCGCGCGCCGACCCCGACCGCCTGCGCGCGATGATCCGCCAGCGCCTGGCCGAGAAAAAGGGGTTCACCCTGTGACGATTGTTGGTTGGCCGTGAAGCTGAGCGAAGCCAGAATTCTGTATCTCGCGCGGGAGTCTCTCGCCCGGCTTCGCGACGAGGGGCTGGCGGAAATTCCCAACTTCGCGCTCGCCTTGCGCCAGGCGCGCGAACTCATCGCCGAATGGAACGAGAAGGGCGACGAAATCGACGCTCTGGTCCGCCGCAAGATCACCTCGATCAAGCGGGGTATCGTCGAGGGCAGCAACGAGTGGAATCTGCTCTACCGGCGCTATCGCGATGAAGAATTGCGCCGGCGCGGCATTCTGCATTGATGGCTGCCGGGACTGGCGCTCAGATCAAACCGGGCGAAGCTGAACTGGCCGTACGCGCACGCGGCGGGTTTCGAAGCCTGTTTGCGGACCTTCCCGCCGGCCGGGTGCTGGATGTCCCGGCGGGGGGCGGACTTCAGACCGCCGCGCTCGTCGCGCGCGGCTTCAGGGTGTGCTCCGTCGATCTCTTTCCGCGCCATCGCCCCGCGCCTGGGCAATCGTGGGTCTGCGCGGATGCGAACCATCGGCTGCCGTTTCGCGGGAGCAGCTTCGATTATCTGCTCTGCCGCGAAGGTATCGAGCATCTTGAGGATCAGATGGGATTCCTGCGCGAATGCGCGCGGGTTTTGAAGCCGGGCGGCACGATTATCGTAACGACCCCGAACGTGATGCATCTGGCCGCGCGCATCAGCGCGTTTCTCACCGGACAGCGCAACCTTCGCCGGGGATTGATCAACGAAGTGCAAACCCTGCGTGGAAGAAACGGCGCACGCATCTATCACGGCCACGCCTTTCTTCTCGACTATTTCCGCGCCCGCTACATGATGCGCCTCGCCGGATTCGACAAGCTTCAGGTCTATACCGACCATCTCAGTCCAACCGCGGTGGCGGCCGCGCCGCTGGTCCCCATCCTGTGGGCGGCGATGAAATTCTCGGTCGCGGTTTCCGCCCGCAATGCCCGAAAGCCCGGACACAAGCCCCCGTCCCCACCCGTCATTCGCGAGATTTTCCAGCACGTGCTGTCGCCAGCCCTGTTGTTCGGCAAGCGGATGATCCTGATGGCGGAGCGGGTATAGGTGAATCGGCGATGAATCCGCCGCTTACCGGATACTCGGCAGGGCTGCTAGGATCGGTTGGGTGGACGATCGCGAATTCCTGAAGGCGTCAGACGAGTGCCTGGCACGCGTAGCCAGGCACCTCGAAGAGATCGACCCCGACGAGGCGGATTACTCGACGGCTGACGGGTCGGTGACCATCGAATTTCCCGACGGCTCGAAGTTCATCCTGAGCCGGCAGTCCGCCACTCGACAGATCTGGCTGGCAGCCGGCGCTCGCGGCTTTCATTACAGCTTCGATGCCGAATCGGGGAGATGGCTGGATGACAAGGACGGGCACGATCTGTTCGATCGCCTGAGCGAGGTGGTAGGCGATCAGATAGGCCATCCGGTTTCGTTTGGTGCCTAGGGTGTGGCCGAGCCTCATTATCTCCTTAAAAGAGCTAATTTTTCCTAAAGTGCGCGCCTCTGGCGCCCGGAGAACTGTCTTTGCAGCCCTTGCGTTAAACGGCCATCTCGGTAGGATCGGCATTGGCACTCTCAAATGGAGAGTGCCAATTGACATTCCGGGGCCGATGATTAAATTTGCGGCGGCCGGAATTTCCCAAGAAGGCCACTAAACTCAAAACTCAAACGAGGAGGCTGCGAGTCCCCAATGAAAATTAGACCGCTGGGCGATCGCATTTTGGTCAAGAGGATCAAGGAAGAGGAGAAGACCAAGGGCGGAATCATCATCCCGGACACGGCGAAAGAGAAGCCGCAGGAAGGGAAGGTTGTCGCGGTAGGCAAGGGCAAGTACAGCGAAGACGGGAAGCTCATCCCGATCGAGGTCAAAGCCGGCGACAAGATTCTGTTCGGCAAGTATTCCGGCAGCGAGATCAAGCTGGAAGGCGAAGAGCATCTGATTTTGCGCGAGGACGACGTCCTGGGGATCATCGAGTAACCGTCCGCGCACTCGCAACTGAACCCAAAACATTGAATCCAGGAGAGGCAAGCAAACCATGCCTGCGAAGATAGTTCGTTTTTCCCAGGAAGCGCGCGAGAAGATCCAGAAAGGGGTCAACGTGCTCGCCGATGCAGTAACCGTCACGCTGGGTCCGAAGGGCCGCAACGTCGTGCTCGAAAAGAGCTTTGGCGCTCCGACCGTGACCAAGGACGGCGTGACCGTCGCCAAGGAAATCGAGCTTGAAGACAAGTTCGAGAACATGGGCGCCCAGATGGTCAAGGAGGTTGCCTCCAAGACTTCGGATGTCGCCGGCGACGGCACCACCACCGCTACCGTGCTCGCCCGCAGCATCTACACCGAAGGGGCCAAGATGGTGGCAGCGGGTCATGACCCGATGTCGCTGAAGCGGGGGATCGACCGTGCGGTCGAGGCGATCACCGGCGAGCTCAAGAGCCTGTCCAAGCCGACCAAGGACCGCAAGGAGATCGCCCAGGTCTGCACCATCTCCGCGAACAACGACTCCACCATCGGCGAGATCATCGCGGAGGCGATGGAGAAAGTCGGCAAGGAAGGCGTGATCACGGTCGAAGAAGCGCGGGGACTCGAGACCCAGCTCGAAGTGGTCGAAGGTATGCAGTTCGACCGCGGCTACCTTTCGCCGTATTTCGTGACCGATCCCGAGCGGATGGAAGCGAAGATCGATGACGCCTACATCCTTATCCACGAAAAGAAGATCTCCTCGATGAAGGATCTTCTGCCCATCCTCGAAACCATCGCGAAGACCGGCAAGCCCTTCCTGCTCATCGCGGAGGATATCGAAGGCGAGGCTCTCGCCACCCTGGTCGTGAACAAGATTCGCGGCACGCTGCAGTGCGTGGCGGTGAAGGCGCCCGGCTTCGGCGACCGCCGCAAGGCGATGCTCGAAGACATCGCGATCCTCACCGGCGGCAAGTGCATCGCCGAAGAGCTGGGCGTGAAGCTCGAGAGCGTCACGCTGCAGGACCTCGGCCGCGCCAAGCGGATCGTGGTTGACAAGGACAACACCACCATCATCGACGGCGCCGGAAAGAAGTCCGACATTGAAGGGCGCATCAAGCAGATCCGCGCGCAGATCGAGGAAACCACCTCCGACTACGATCGCGAGAAGCTGCAGGAACGCCTCGCGAAGCTGGTTGGCGGCGTGGCCGTGATTCGGGTGGGCGCGGCCACCGAGATCGAGATGAAGGAAAAGAAGGCGCGCGTCGAGGATGCGCTGCATGCCGGGCGTGCTGCCGTGGAAGAGGGGATGGTCCCCGGCGGCGGCGTCGCTCTGGTTCGCGCCGCCGGCGCACTGGAAGGGCTGCGCGCGAATGAGACTGAAAAGGTCGGCATCGGGATCGTCAAGCGCGCGGTCGAAGGACCCGCGTGGTGGATCGCGACCAACGCCGGATGGGAAGGCTCGGTCGTGGTCGACAAGATCAAGAACAACAAGGGCGCGTATGGATTCAACGCGGCCAGCGAAGAGTTCGAAGATCTGACCAAGGCCGGCATCATGGATCCCACCAAGGTCGTCCGCAGCGCGCTGCAGAACGCGGCATCGGTTGCGAGCCTGCTGCTCACGACCGAGTGCATGGTGGCCGAGAAGCCCGAGGAGAAGCCGGCCGCTCCGGCGATGCCTCCGGGCGGCATGATGTAATCGCGCCAGGCCGGCGCGATTGCGCATCGCGGCTCGCTCCCCGGCGAGCCGCTTCAAACCTGAAAAAAGCGGCGGAGCCGGAAACGACGGCTTCGCCGCTTCCGTTTCAACGGCAAATAGGTCGCGGTGATTCGCCTATCGGCGCGGGGATGGTCGGTCAGCGTTCCACGAGCAGGCGCTCGACTTTGACTCCCTCTCCGGGCACGCATTCAACCCAGGCAACCCATCCCGAATGATCGCCTGAATAGAGCGGCGCGGGAGTTCCGCAGTAGAACGCTCGAGTGCCGCCCTGCGACACGTCATTCCAGACGTGCACGTGGCCCAGGGCGATGTAGTGATGGCCCGATCCGGCAATCTCTTCCGCGGTTATCGGCGACGATCGCATCAGGTCGCCATCTTCCATGAAAAATCCGTGCGCCAGCGCGATGTTCCACTTGCCCGGGTCAGGCTCTGGGATGCCGGCGAGCGGACGGTAATCGGGAGTGTGCTCGACCAGCGCGCGTCCCCAGATCCGCGTCGAGAGTTCCGGGATGTGAATGGTGCGTCCTTCGGGCTCGAGGATCAGATGCAGGTTCTCGGGCAGCGACGACGGCGCGAGCGGCGCGTAGATTGACCGCTCGTCGTGCGCATCGTGGTTTCCCGGGATCATCACGACCGGCATCCGCGCCCTCGCGATGGTTCCCAGCGCGAAGGCGAGTCCCTCTTCGCTGACGCGGCTGGAATCGAACAGGTCGCCGACAATCAGCAAAAGGTCCGCTTCGCGGCCGTTAGCCAGCTCGATTACGTTTGCGAATGCGCTTCTGACCCGCTGGCGCAGTTCCTCGCCCTTCGGCCCGGCTCCAAACGTGTCCGTTTCAAGATGCACATCGGAGGTGTGAAGCATTCGCAGCGGACGTGGGGGATGTTTAGGCACGGTTGTCCTTTGGGGCGCGGCCTGGATTCATCGAAGTGCAGGACGTGCTATACCTTGGTAAATACTAAACTTTCGCCGCCTATTCCATCCGATGCCTCTGGCGCCGTTAGGGAACTCAAGCCTTTGATAGTCGTACTCAAACCGCACGTTACCGAAGAACAGATCGCTACCGTTGTCAGGATGGTCGAGGAGCTCGATTACCGTGCTCACGTCATCAGGGGCGTCGAACGTACCGTCGTCGCCTGCGTCGGTGATGAGCGCGGGGATCATCAACTGGGGCATCTCGAATCTCTGGCCTTCGTCGATCGGGTGATGCCGGTGCTGCGGTCGTTCAAGCTGGCCGCACGAGAGGTTCGCCCCGAAGGCTCGCGTATCAACGTGAACGGCGTCGAGATCGGCGGAAAACGCATCACCGTTATCGCCGGGCCGTGCGCGGTCGAGAGCAAGGAGCAGGTCGAGGCGGCGGCGGTTGCGGTAAAGGCGGGCGGGGCCCATCTCCTGCGCGGCGGAGCTTTCAAGCCGCGCACTTCCCCCTACGCCTTTCAGGGAATGGAAGACGAGGGGTTGCGGCTGCTCGAAGCGGCCGGCCACAAAGCGGGATTGCCGATCGTTACCGAGATAATGGATCCGCACGACATCGACCTGTTCGTCGAGCACGCTGACATGCTGCAGGTTGGCGCGCGCAACGCGCAGAACTTCTCTCTGCTCCGCAGGCTCGGAAGGATCAAGAAACCGGTGCTGCTGAAACGCGGGATGTCGACGAAGCTCGAAGAGTTCCTGATGGCGGCCGAATATATCCTGAGCGAAGGCAATCCCAACGTGGTCCTGTGCGAGCGCGGAATTCGCACCTTCGAGACCGCGACTCGCAACACCCTTGACCTGAATGCGGTTCCGTTGCTGAAGCAATGGACGCATCTGCCGGTGATCGTCGATCCGAGCCACGGCACCGGCATCTGGTCGCTGGTCACGCCGATGGCGCTGGCGTCGATAGCGGCGGGCGCGGACGGGCTGCTGATCGAGGTTCATCCGGACCCCGCGGTGGCACGTTCGGACGGGCCGCAGCAATTGAAGCCCGAACGCTTCACGGAGCTGATGAAACTGCTTGCGCCGGTGGCCAAAGCCGTCGGCAGGTCTCTCTAGCCGGCCAGGATCGATTCCGAGTCGGCTAAGGGCGGCGATACGGCTCGCCGAGAGCCGATGGCGATGCGGCCTGGCCGCCGACGATGGCGAGCACGGCCAGAGTCAGCGCGTACGGCAGCGCGAGAAACAACTGATACGGGATGGTGGTACCCAGCGCCTGCAGGCCGAACTGCAGCGCCATCGCCGCCCCGAACAGGACGGATGCGGCTGCAAGCCCCCACGGCTTCCATCGCCCCAGGATCACCACGGCCAGAGCAACGTAGCCGCGGCCGGCGGAGATGTTTTCGACAAAGGTGCCCGCGTACGCGAGCGTGAGATACGCGCCGCCGAGACCCGCGAGCACGCCCGAGGCCAACAACGCCTGCCATCTCAGCCGATAAACATCCAGACCCAGGGCATCCGCGGCTTCCGGTCTCTCGCCGGCAGCGCGCAGCGAAAGTCCGTAGCGCGTACGCCACAAAAGAAACCCGGTAGCCGGGACGAGCGCAATCGTGACATAGACGAGAAAGTTGTGATGAAAGAGCGCGGGGCCGATCAGCGGGATGTCGGCCAGGGGCCCGAGTCTCAGCTTCGGAATCAGCGGAACGATAAAAGCCTTTCCGGTAATTCCGAAGAACTTGCGGTAGAAGACGCCGGTGATCCCGACCGCGAAAATGTCCAGTGCCGTTCCGGCCACGACCTGATTGACCGCGAGATTGATCACCAGCACGGCCAGCAAAGCGTTGATTGCGGCTCCCGCCGCCATGCCGGCTCCCAGCCCGAGAGCGGTCGATCCCGAAAAATACGCCACCGCCAGCGCGAAGAACGCGCCCGAAAGCATCGCGCCTTCGATACCGATATTGATGATTCCGCTTTCCTCCACCAGCAGCTCGCCGATGGCCGCGAGCAGAACCGGAGTTGCCATCCCGATCGACGAGCTTAGAAACGCTTCAAGCATCCGACAGCTCCGTGGTGGTGGTGCGCGAGACCGGACGGGCGGCGGCGCTCAGCGAGTTGCGCAATCGATCGAACATCGGCGTGTCGAAGGCGAGCAGGATTATGATCACCAGCGCCTGGATTACCTGCACGAGTTCCGCGGAGACGCCTTGTCCGCGCTGGACCGCCTGCGAGCCGTTATCGAGCGCGCCGAACAGCAGCGAGGAAAAGATGATCCCGATCGGATTCAGGCGCGCGACCAAAGCGACGGCAATCGCCTCGAATCCCCATCCGGGCGACATCTTCTCGTACAGGCGATGAGTAATCGCGGAAACCTGTACGGCGCCGCCAATCCCCGCCATCGCTCCCGAGACGGTCAGGATAAGGATGGTAAGCCGCGCGGTGGGGATGCCAAAAAAGGTCGCCGCACGCCGGTTACGCCCCATCGCGCGCAGCTCAAAACCGGCGGCGGTCTTGAACAGAAACAGGTAGCATCCGACCGCCAGCGCGATCGCCAACACGATTCCCAGGTTCAGCCGGCTGGGGGAGAAGAACATATACATATGCGCGGACTCGGCGATCGGCGTGCTTGCTGGGTAGGCGCGCGATGCTTCTATCAAGGGGCCGTGCACGCTCCAGCTAAGGAGTTGCGCGGCGACGAAGTTCATCATGATGGTGCTGATGACTTCGTTGGTATCGCGCCGCGCCCGCAGCCATCCGCAAATTCCGCCCCACAGCGCGCCGCCCGCCGCACCCGCCGCGAGCAGGATTGCGATCGCGGCCGGCCGCGGCCATCCTCCAAGCCACGGTCCGATCGCGCCCGCCGCAATCGCTCCCGCGACCAGTTGGCCGTCGGCTCCGATGTTCCACAGCGCTCCGGAGAACGACACGGAGATCGCGAGTCCGGTAAAGACGAGCGGAGTAGCCTTAACGACGGTGTCGGTCAGCGCGTACCAGTTTCCGAACGCCCCCTCCGCCAGCGCGACAAAGGCGCCGATCGGAGATGCTCCCAGGGCGAGCAAGACCAGCGCGACGATGGCGGCGGCGAGCACAACCGCTCCCAGCGCCCTGGCCAGCGATGAAACAATCACGCTCGACCTCGATGACGGGTGAGCGGCCCGGCATCCGCGGCACAGAACATCGTCACGTCCAACTGCCGGCCATGAGCATGCCGAGCGTTTCGGCATTCCGTTCTGACACGGCGGTTTCGCGGATGCGCCCGGCGCTGATCACGAACAGCCGCCCGCACATTTCGAGCAGCTCATCGAGGTCGCTGGAGATGAGCAACACGGAACCGCCGGCGGCGGCGAATTCCGAGAGCGTTCGATGCACCTCGGCGGTGCCGGCCAAATCGAGGCCGCGGCAGATGTTGTGCGCCACGATTACCCGGGGATCGGACGCGATGGCGCGGGCGACTTCGAGTCGCTGCCGGTTCCCGCCGGACAGCGCCGCCGCGGAGATTTCCGGCCCGGGAGCGCGGATGCCGAATCGGCGCAGAAGCCCCGCGCATAACTCGATCGCGTGCTCACGGTCGAGCCACGCGCGGCGTGTCGCCCGCTCCCGGAGCGGGCGCGAGAGCATCAGGTTTTCCCACAGGGTCATGTCCAGGATAAGTCCGACCAGGTCGCGGTTCTCGGGAATTACAGCCAGCGCCGCATCGCCGCCCGCCGCGATCATCCTGATTTCTCCCGAGTCGGCCTTCAGCGCTCGAGCGAGAATCTCGACCAGTTCGGACTGGCCGTTTCCGTCAACCCCCGCCAGACCCGCTATCTCGCCCGCGCGCAGCGAAAGAGTGACGCGGTCGAGGATTCGATGGCCATCGCGCTGCAAGGAAAGATTTTCGATGGTAAGGGCGACCTCGTCGCCCCCGGCCAAATGCGCGCGGGTCTGCGGCTCGGGCAGCTCGCCGATCATCGCGCGCGCCAGCTCCGCTTCGCTGGTCTCCGCCGGCCTGGTGCGTTCAACCACGCGACCCTCGCGCAGGACAGTTACTCGGTCGGCCACCGACAGCGCTTCGGAAAGCTTGTGCGTGATCAGCACGATGATGCGGCCTTCGGCCCTGAGCCGCCTGAGCAGGTGGAGGAAGGCTCCCAACTCCGATGGAGCAAGGACGCTGGTGGGCTCGTCGAGGATAAGCACGCGCGGTTCGAAGCTCAGCGCCCGCAGAATTTCGAGGCGCACCCGCTCGGCCATCGATCTTTCGTCGATAGTGGTGCCCGGGTAGGGAAGTGCGAAGCCGAGACGCGCGGCGAGCCTGCGCGCGTTTGCCGCCACCGTGGCAAGGTCGAATCGCCCGGTCTCAAATCCGCCGAAAGCCAGGTTCTCTTCCCAGCTCATTCGCTCGAACAACATCGGGCTCTGATTGACAACCGCAATTCCAGCCTTGAGCGCTCCCAGCGCCGATCCCACCGGCAAGGCGACGCCGTCGAGCGACGCCTCTCCGCCCTCCGGCCGGATTCGCCCGGCGATCACGTTCATCAAGGTGGTTTTGCCCGCGCCATTCTCGCCGACCAGGGCGTGAATCTCGCCGGGATGCGCGTCGAAATCGGCGCGGTCGAGCGCCAGCGTCGTGCCGAAGCGTTTGGTTATGTTCCTTGCGGCGAGCACCTGGGTCGGCGGAGTTCTTAGGATCGATGTCAGGCGGCGCGTGGTGAATTGCCGGGCGGCCCGTAGTTGTTCTTGACGTACTCGAGCGCCTGCTCCCGGCTCTGCAGCGCGCCATCGAGCTGCAGGTCTTCAATTTCCTTAAGGATGGTCTTGAAGCGCGGACCGGGCTCGAAGCCGAGACCGATCAGATCGTTGCCGCCGATAAGCCGCGGCGGACGAATCTCCTCGGCGGTCAGCGTGCTGCGCGCGCGGCGGCAGAAGTTCCAGTAGCCGAGGTACGAAGACGACGCGAACGCATCGAGAAACGCCACCTGCATCAGCTCATCGAAGCCGTCCTCGGCAAGCATCCGCTTCAGCGTCGCGGTACGCATCCGCGGCGCCATACACAGGCGCAGATGATTTCGCACCAGGTATGCGACCCGTTCCTGCACGAAGCGCGAGCGCTTGAGCCGCGCCATGATGTCGATCGCCATTTCGGCGCCCTGATCGGTATGGCCGTAAAAGGTTACCTTGCCATCGGGAGCGACTGCGCGGCATCGCGGCTTGGCGATGTCGTGGAGCAGGATGCCGAAGGCGACGGTCTCGGAACATCCCGGTTCGAGCATCGAGACCGCGATGCGCGTATGGCGATAGACGTCGCCCTCGGGATGAAAATTCTCGGGCTGGGCGCATCCGACCATCTCCAGCACTTCCGGAATCAGCGCATCGAGCAGGCCGCATTCGCGCATTATTTCAAGCCCGCGCGCGGCGCCGCCCTCGGTCATGAGCATCACCATTTCCTCGCCGATTCTTTCGGCGGCGATCATTTTGATCATCGGCGCCGCCCGCTTCATCGCCGCCCACGTGGCGGCATCGATCGTGAAGCCAAGCCGCGCGCAGAAGCGGGCGGCGCGCAGGATTCGCAGGTGATCTTCGGCGAAGCGGTCGTAGGGGTTTCCGATTGCGCGGATGATGCCGGCGCGCAGATCGCGCATCCCACCGACCAGATCGATGAGCTTGCGCTCGATCGGATCGAGGAACATGCCGCCAATCGTGAAATCGCGGCGGATGGCATCTTCCTCGATGGTGCCGAAGCGGACCGCCGAGGGCCTGCGCCCGTCGAGATAGGGTGCGTCGGCGCGAAAGGTGGTGACTTCGAACGGATCGCCGTCGATTACGACCATGATCACGCCGAAGGCGGCGCCGATCGCGACCGTTTCGTCAAACATGCTTTGGATGACTTCAGGGCGAGCGTCGGTGGCGATGTCGTAGTCTTTGGGGATGACACCGAGCATTCGGTCGCGCACGCATCCCCCCGCGAAATAGGCGGCGAAGCCTTTCTCGCGCAATCGGCGCACGATCGCCAGCGCCTTGCGCTCTTTTTCAGCCGGGTTCGAAGCCACGCCAGAAGTTTACGCCGCCCCCCGCGGGCCGCGCCATACGGCGCGATGGGTCTTCTGGCGGCGCCGCGAGCGGAGCGCTACTCGCCCGGTGGACGGCCGAGAGTGATGCCGCCGTCGATGGAGACAATCTGCCCGGTGACGTTTCGCGCGCGTTCGGAGCATAGCCATGACACCGCTCTTCCGATGTCATCCATCGTCTGTTCGCGGCGCAGAGGAACCGTCTGATTCACTACCGCCTCGAAGGTGGCGCGCGCCTGCGCATCGCCGCCGCCCATCGCCGCACCCAGGTTTTCCCAAACCCGCGTGTAGATGAGGCCCGGCGCGACGGCATTGACGCGAATTCCGGACGGTCCGAGCTGCAGGGCGAGCGTCTTCGTGTAGGAGATTACGCCCGCCTTCGCGGCCGCATACGCGGCGAGAAAGGGAGTTGCCAGCAGCCCGGCGATCGAGGCGGTGTTGCAGATGGCGCCGCCGGCGCGCATGCGAGGAGCGACGTCGCGCGTGACGATATAGACGGAGTTCAGGTTGAGATCGACGTACTTGCGCCAGGTCTCGACCGAATCCCACTGGGTCCTGCGCCCGCTTTCAAACCACGCGCGCTCGCCGCCGCCGGCATTGTTGCAAAGAACGTCGGGATGGGCGCCGAAGCGTTTCGTGATCGACTCGACGGCGGCGTGAACCGAGGCTTCATCGGTAACATCGCCCTGAAAGCCGTGGACCTTCGCCGCGATCGCGGCGGGCGCGGGCGCAAGATCCTTGTCGATGACGGCGATTTCATCGACGACTTTTTCGTCAAGCAGCGCGGTTACGATTCCCAATCCGAGTCCGCGCGCGCCTCCGGTTACGATGGCATATTTCATACGAGATCCCTCAGCGAGTGGCGGTTGAGGCCACCGTCAGGCACAGTTATGTGCCGTTTTTCCGTGACACGACGCTACTAGACGCCGCCGCGGTCAACAAGCGAATTTGGCCGGTCTCCGCGTCGTCTCCATAAATGGAGAGTTGCGGGAGATGTCGGCGCTGCAAATGGGTTTGGTGGCGGGCGGCATATTTCTGGCCGAACTTTTCGCGGTTGTGGCGGTGGTGGTCTCTTTGTTTTTGGAGCGATGGCTCGGCTTGAGCCGCGGGGTGGTGCTGGATTGGGTTTTCATCGTCGCGGTCAGCTACGTTCCGGCGGCATGGATCGTCGGAACCTTGTTGATGCGCAGCTTCGCGGGAAAATCAGCGGCGAACAAAGAGACAGCAGACCCGCTGCCTCTCGCGCAAGCGCGGAAATAATCGTCAGGCCGCTTCCTTGCGCCGGTCACCGTAGGTCTTGCGGTACACGCGCAGCAGGGCGGCAAAGACTGACATGATCGCCGGACCAACGAAGAGGCCGATGGGTCCGTATGCCTCCAACCCCCCGGCGATTCCGAGAAACAGGGCCATCGTGGGCAACCCGGTCCCGTGCCTCATCACGATCGGCTTTACAAAATTGTCGATAATCGCGATCGAGATCGAGCACCAGACCACCAGCACGATCCCCCAGATCCATCCCGAAGCGTAGGTCAGGTAAGCCGCGGCCGGCAGCCAGACGAGCGCGGTTCCGCCCAGCGGCAGCAGGCCCGCGCCCGCGGCGATCACTGCCAGGAACGCCCAATAAGGCACGCCGCACACGAGCAGTCCAAGTCCAATCGTGATGCCCTGCAAGAGCGCGGTCAGCATCAAGCCGCGGATTACGGACGAAAGCGTCGCTCGCAGCGTCTCATAGATGGTTTCCTTGTCGTCTTCGTGCAGGGGGGTGAGATTGCGCAGCGATTCGTAATAGCTCTCGCCATCGCGCAGCAGATAGAAGAAGACGAGCAGGACGATACCGAAGTCAACGATCGCGGTAAGCGCGTTTCGCGCGGCAGAGGTCGCGTTCTTGGCGACATAGCCGCTCGCCACCTGCGCCACTTCCATCGCGTATTTTGGCGCTTCGTCCTCGAGCCTGAAGTGACCTCCGAGGCGGCGGTTCAGAGATGCGATCCAATCCGAATGCGACATCCAGTCCCGCGCCTGCCCGATGCCTTCGGCGCTCAGCACCGAGGACGCCTGCGTGTAGAGGCTCTGCGCTTCCGTGGCGAGCCTGCCCGAAAGGTAAACCGCGGGCAGAATGACGCCGAGCGCCACGCCGGCGGTGATGATAATCGCGGACAAGGTGCGCCGTCTGACCAGGCGATCCAGTTCGATGAGCAGGGGATGAACGACGAAGGAGAGCAGGATTGCCCAGGCGATGGGCGTGAGGAACGGTTGCAGCAGGACGAACAGCTCATAGGCCATCACGGCCAGGAAGCCGAAAAAGAAGATCTGGATTACGCGCTCGCGATCGAACATCCGGGACACCATGCTGCCGAACGCCGAAGTCTAGCAAAACCCCCTGGAACCGTCGCCTGCCCGGTTTCTTCGGTTGGTTGCGCTCGGATGTGAGTTGCCCGGTTTGGAAATATCTGGTACGGAATTCTTCTACTTGCGACCGTCTATCAAAACCAGGCAATTCCAGGCACGTAGCTCAGTGGTAGAGCACTTCCCTGACACGGAAGGGGTCGGCGGTTCAAACCCGCCCGTGCCTACCATCTTGTCCGCGCCGGAAACTTCCGCGCGGACCTCTCGCGTTTAGGCGATATTCCCCGATGCGATCAGCATTCGCGCTGTTACACTTTTCCAGATGAGTTCCGAACTCAGCGTGCTTGTTGGCGGACAGCGCCGCGTCGTGGCGAGCGGCGCGCGTGTGCGCGAGGTCCTTAAGGATGTTCCCAGCAAGGACCTGGTGGCAGCCAAGGTCAATGGCCAGGTTGTCGATCTGAGCCGCGCGCTCGATGCCGACTCGACGGTCGAGCCGGTTCTGGCGCAGACGCCCGAGGGGCTCGAGGTCATCAGGCATTCGACCGCGCATCTGATGGCGATGGCGGTTCAGCAGCTCTACCCCGGAACCCAGGTGACGATCGGACCGGTCATCGAGGACGGGTTCTATTACGACTTCGCGGCCAAGGCTCCGTTTACGGTGGACGATCTGCCGAAGATCGAAGCGAAGATGAAGGAGTTGGCCAAAGCGGACTACAAGATCGAGCGTATCGAGGTGCCGCGCGAGGAGGCGATCAAGACTTTCGCCGCGATGGGCGAGAAGTACAAGGTCGAGATTATCGAGGGAATTCCGGAAGATGTGGTCTCGATCTACAAGGAAGGGGAATGGATGGATTTGTGCCGGGGGCCGCACGTCCCATCCACCCGCTACCTTCGCGCGTTCAAACTTCTGTCGGTCGCGGGAGCGTACTGGCGAGGCGATGAGCACAACGAGATGCTCTCGCGGATCTACGGGACCGCGTTCGCCTCGAAGGAGGCTCTCGACGAGCATCTGAAGCTGCTCGAACTCGCGCGCAGCCGGGACCATCGCAAGATCGGCCGCGACATGGGGCTGTTTTTCTTTGACCCGATTTCGCCGGGGTCGCCGTTCTACCTGCCCAAGGGAACCATCATCCTGAACGAGCTGATCAATTACGTTCGCCGGCTCTACTGGCGCTACGGCTTCAGCGAGGTCGTGACACCGCAGATCTATCGCAATCAACTGTTCAACACCTCGGGTCATTGGGAGAATTTCCGCGAGGATATGTTTCTGTCGCCGGACCCGGAGGCTGAGGGTTCGGATGCGTTCACGGTGGACACGGGACCGGAGGGATGGCGGCGCGGGTACGGCGTCAAGCCGATGAACTGCCCGGGCCACACGCTGGTGTACAAGGCGGAGAAGCGATCCTATCGCGATTTGCCGATCAGGCTCGCCGAGTTCACGCGGCTGCATCGCGCCGAGCGATCGGGCGCGCTGCACGGACTGGCGCGGGTGAGATCGTTCCATCAGGACGATGCGCACATCTTCTGTCGCGAGGACCAGATCGAGGAAGAGTTCGCGTCGAATATCCAGATGGTGCGCGACGTGTATTCCGCGACGGGCTTTGACAGCGTCGAGTTCAAGCTCGCGACCATGCCCGACAAGCATCTTGGAACCGAAGAACAGTGGCGCAGTGCGGAAGAGAAGCTGGGCAACGCGATGCGCCGAAACGAGATTCCGTTCGAGCTGAATCCGAAGGAAGGCGCATTTTACGGGCCCAAGGTCGAGATCTATGTTCCGGACGCGCTGAAGCGAAAGTGGCAGGTCGCGACCATCCAGCTCGATTTCAATCTGCCCGAGCGATTCGATCTGACTTACACCGCCAGCAGCGGCGCCGAAGAACGCCCCGTGATAATCCATCGCGCTATTCTGGGAACCGTCGAGCGGTTTCTCGCCGTCCTGATCGAACATGCCGGCGGCGTTCTGCCGTTTTGGCTCGCTCCCGAGCAGGCGCGAGTCTTGTCCCTCAGCGAAAAAGTCGAGGCTTACGCCAGAGAGTTGACGGCAGCGCTGCGAGGGATCGGATTTCGCGTCGAGGCGGATGTCCGCAACGAGAAGCTGGGCTTCAAGGTTCGAGAAGCCGAGCTCGCCAAGGTTCCGTATATGATTGTGGTCGGCGAGCGAGAGGCTGCGGACCGGACGGTATCGTTGCGCCTGCTGCGGGGCGCGAAGAGCCAGACTCTCACGCTTGAAAACTTAATCGAAATGATGCGAAAAGAGCCGGTGCCGGCCTAATATTGGAAGAGTCCGGCTTCAATGCCGGTGGAGGTGTCATATTCGCCGAGATTTTAGAGTTCCCCCATCGAGAGAACCCGCCATCAGGGTTAATCGACTGATCCGCGCGCCCGAGGTTAGGGTGATCGACGCGGATGGTACACAGGTAGGTATCCTTCCTATTGCCGAGGCTCTGCGCGTCGCTGAAAGCAGAGGCTTGGATCTGGTCGAGGTCTCCGCCACCGCCAAGCCGCCCGTCTGCCGAATTACGGATTTCGACAAGTACCGGTACTCGCTGAAGAAGAAGCAGCACGATTCCAAGCGCCATTCGGCAGCCGGCGGAATCAAGGAAGTCAAGATGGGAGCCAGAACCGCCGAGCACGACGTGGACTTCAAGGTTAAGCACATCAGGCGCTTTGTTGAGGAAGGCCAGCGTGTTAAGCTGTCGGTCTCGTTTCGCGGCCGCGAAATTACCCATCCCGAGCTGGGACGTACCTTGATTGAGAAAGTCATTCAGGAGGTACAGGATGTTGCCCAGCCGGAAGGGGGAGCGCGGATGGAAGGCCGGAACATGTCGGTTCTCCTGACGCCGCGATAGGGAAATTCAGACTGAAAGCAGTCAAGCGATGCCTAAGATCAAGACCAACCGCGCCGCCGCCAAACGCTTCCGCGTCACCAAGGGCGGCAAGGTGAAATACAAGAAGGGCTATTCGCGCCATCACGCCTGGGCCAAGAATCGCGGCCGCAAGCGAAAGCTGCGGATGCCCGGAATTCTGAAGAAAACCGAAGGCGAGACCGTAAAGGCGCTGATGCCGTATGCCTAGCGCGCCGCGCTCGCTCTGAATTTAACGGAAGGACCCTATTTCCGATGCCTCGCGCAAAAGGCGGCCCCAAAACCCGCCGCCGTCATAAGAGACAGCTAAAGCTCGCCTCCGGATTCGTCGGGGGGCGCAAGCTCTACCGTCAGGCTCGCAGCACCCTCGAGAAGGGGCTCACCTACGCCTATCGCGACCGCAAGCAGAAGAAGCGCGTGTTTCGCGCACTGTGGGTTCAGCGGATCAACGCACTTGCCCGCGAGCACGGGCTTTCCTACAGCCGGCTAATCGACGGCTTGAAGAAAGCCGGCGTGGAAGTCGATCGCAAGCAGCTTGCCGCGCTTGCCAAAGATCGCGACGGGTTGTTTACCGAGCTGGTGCGCGCCGCCAAGAACGCGCTCGGCCTCAAAGCTGCCTGAAGCCGCGCCGTTCGGAGGGCACGCACCAAAAGACCATGTGGTTCTCCACATGGTTTTTTGTTTTATGCGGATCCGCCGGGAACGTGGAGAAACGGTGATGAAGGATCAATTGGAGGAAATCCGCCGCCGCGCACTCGCCGAGCTTGGCGACGATGCGGAAGCGGAAGTTGTCGAGAACGTCCGGGTTCGCGTCCTCGGCCGATCGGGCGAGCTGACCGAAATCATGCGCGGCATGCGGGATGTGGCCCCGGCGGAGCGGCCAATCATCGGCAAACTCGTCAACGACATCAAGCGCGAGGTCGAGGCTCGCATCGAGGCGCTCCAGGAGCATCTTCGAGCCCGCCAACTCGAGCGTTCGCTGGCATCCGCGCGCCTCGATGTCACTCTGCCCGGAGTCAGAATCCCGCGCGGCCACGTCCATCCGGTCACGCGAATCATGGAGGAGATGCTCGACATCCTGTGCGGGATGGGTTTTGAAGTCGAATATACGCAGGATGTCGAGGACGACTTCCACAATTTTGCCGCGTTGAATTTTCCTCCCAATCATCCCGCGCGCGACATGCAGGACACTTTCTTTTTGCCGGGCGGGATGCTGCTGCGCACTCACACATCCAACGGGCAGATTCGCGTGCTCGAACGCCGCCGCCCGCCGCTCGCGGTTGTCTGCCCGGGAGGATGCTACCGGCGCGACGACTTGAGCGTGCGCGCCGCGCCGGCATTCAACCAGATCGAAGGATTCATGATCGATCGCCGCGGGCGGATCACCATGAGCCATCTGAAGGGAGTCCTCACCGAGTTTGCCAAAGAGTTCTTTGGCGAGACCCGGGTGCGCTTTCGCGGCAGTTTCTTCCCCTTCACCGAGCCCAGCGCGGAACTCGATATCTACTGTCTGCTCTGCTCGGGCGCTGGATGCGCCGTCTGCAAGTACAGCGGATGGACCGAGGTGCTCGGCTGCGGAATGATTCATCCCAACGTACTGCGCGCGGTCAAACTCGATCCGAACGAGTACCAGGGGTTCGCGTTTGGGATGGGGGTCGAGCGGACGGCATTGATGAAACTGGGCATCGACGACCTCCGTTTGTTCTATGAGAACGATGTGAGGTTTCTGGGCCAGTTCCCGTCGGTCGCAGGAGGCTCGCGATGAAGCTTCCTCTGAGCTGGCTTCGTGAATTCGTGCAAATCGATGCGCCGGCGCGCGAGATCGCGGATCGTCTGAGCGCCGCCGGCCTCGTGGTTGAAAATATCGAGCAGGTCGAGCCCGCCTTTCAGGGCGTAGTGGTTGCCCATGTGATCGAAGCCGGGCGCCATCCCAATGCCGACCGGCTGAGCCTGTGTCAGGTCGATGCGGGATCGAAGGGGCACTTTTCGGTCGTTTGCGGCGCGCCCAACGTGCATTCCGGCATGAAGGCGGCGCTTGCCCTGGTGGGCGCGCGTCTGGCCGGCGCTGACAAGGGGCAGCACGGAGACGGCGTTCCTCGGCTTGAAAATGTTCCGCCGCTGGAGGCCGCGGTTATCCGCGGCGTTCGTTCCGAGGGGATGTTGTGCTCGGAGCGCGAGTTAATGCTCTCGACCGAGCACGCGGGCATCCTCGAACTTCCGGCCGACGCGCCGGTTGGGACCGATTTGGCGGATTTTCTGATGCTGCCCGACACGGTGCTGGATGTGGAAATCACGCCCAACCGCGGCGACTGTCTTTCGATAATCGGACTTGCGCGCGAGGTGGCCGCGATTTTCGGGCTCGAGCTGAATATTCCTCGCCCGCGCCGGGTGCGCGGCAAAGCGGCATCCGAAGCGCTTCCACGCTTCTCGGTCGAGATCGCGGCGCCCGATCTGTGCCCGCGTTACGCGGCACTGGCGATGACGCGGGTGAAAATCGGGCCTTCGCCGATCCTCATCCGCCGCCGCCTCGAGCTGTGCGGCATGCGCGCGTTGAACAACGTGGTTGACGCCACGAACTACGTGATGATCGAGATGGGGCAGCCACTTCATGCTTTCGATCTCGAGAAGATCAGCGGCGGCGCAATCATCGTTCGGCGCGCCGACGGGGATCGCGAATTCACCACGCTCGACAACGTCCGGCGCGAGCTTCAATCGAACGATTTGTTGATCACCGACCAGCAGAAGCCGCTTGCGATCGCCGGAGTGATGGGCGGGCTTAATTCCGAAGTGAGCGACTCGACGACCACTATCCTGCTGGAAAGCGCGTATTTCGAGCCGGATACGATTGCCCGGACCTCCCGCCGGCTTCAGCTCCACAGCGAGGCCAGCTACCGGTTCGCGCGCGGAATCGATCGCGCGGGCCAGGCGACGGCGCTCGCGCGGGTGGCCGAGCTGATCGCGTCCTCCGCAAAGGCCAGGACCGCCGGCGAACTGGTGGACATCGAGGCGCGTCCCGCCCCGGCGCGCGAAATAACGTTTGACCTGAGCGTGGTCGAAACGCTCACCGGCGCGTCGCTTGCGCCCGCAGAGACCAGGCGGCGGCTTAACGCGATCGGAGCCAGGACACGGCCGGCGGGGCGCGGGATGCTGACGGTCGTTCCGCCGCCGTGGCGCGGCGACCTCAACGAGCCGGCGGACCTGGCCGAAGAGGTGGTGCGGCTGGGCGGGCTGGACGATATTCCGAGCGGTCTGCCGCCGCGGACATCGACGCGTGCGGTCGCGAATCCGGCGCGGGTCTTCTTCAAAAATACCCGCGAAATCATGCTTGGCGCCGGGCTCGACGAAGTCCGCACGCTGGCATTCACCGCCCCGGCGGATAACCAGCGGTTTTCAGGCATCGCACAGGGCGTCGAGCCGGTAAAGGTGGAAAATCCGCTTTCGATGGAACTGAGCGAGTTGCGCCTTAGCCTGTTGCCGGGTCTGACCGCGGCGCTTCGATTCAACCTCAATCGCCAGGCGGCGGCTTTTCACGCCTTTGAGATCGGCAAGGTGTTCATGACGCGCGACGGAGGTGCGGCCGAGTCGCTGGTGCTGTCCGCGATAAGCTACGGCCCTTACCTGATCGCGGAGATTGGACATAAAGGGATCGATGGGGGATTCTTTTCGTTAAAGGGAATTCTGCAGTCGTGGGCTGACGCGATGAACATCGGCAGTCGCCTCGCTTTCCGGACCGCTAGCCCGTCGGAGGTCCCGTTCCTGCATCCGGCGCGGGCCGCGGAAGTCGTCCTCGACGATGAGCGGGTTGGTTATATCGGCGAGCTTCATCCCGGGGAAGCGATGCGACTGGAGCTGAATGCGCCGTGCGCGGTAACTGAACTTGACTTAGCGAAATTCATTTCTTATGGTTTTGCGCCGCGCGAAACGATCGAACTACCGCCGCGCTTTCCGGCAATCAGGCGCGACGCCGCGTTGGTGCTGGAAAGGGATCTGCCGGCCGACTCGGTGATCAAAGCTGTTAGAGAGGTTGCGCCGCCGGTGCTGGAGAGCGTCGAGGTGTTCGATGTTTATGAGGGACAGGGAATCGCGCCGGGAAGGAAGAGCGTAGCGCTGGCTTGCAGATATCGAGCGAAGGATCGCACGCTGACGGATGAGGAGGTCAACCGGCTTCATTCGGCCGTGGTTGAACACACGCTGAAGCGTCTGGGGGCGGAGTTGCGGCAATAAAGCGTGCTCGTAGCGAGTTGGGTGGGAACCAATACGCCACAGGGCATGACCAAAGCTGACCTCGTAGATCTCATCTACGAACGCGTGGGCTCTTCCAAGAAGGAAGCCGGCGAAGTGGTCGAGGCGGTGTTCGCGATCATCCGCGAAAGCCTGCGCGGAGGGGAAAAGGTCAAAGTTTCCGGCTTTGGCACTTTCGTGGTGAATCACAAGAACGCCCGGCGCGGACGCAACCCGCAAACCGGCGCCCCCATAACAATCGATTCCCGCCGCGTGCTATCCTTCAAGCCGAGCCAGGTCCTCAAGGACCGGATTAATAACGGCAATTCCGGTAAGTCATGACTCGCAAAAGCCCCCGCACCGCCGCGCCAAAACGCACGAAGTCCAGGGATGCGTCGGCGCGGCCTGCGGCTACCCCGATGCTGGCAGGGATGCCGGAGCGCGGGCTCAAGATCGGCGAGGCGGCGGAGGTCATCGGCGTTGAAACCTACGTGCTGAGGTTCTGGGAGACGCAGTTCTCGTTTCTGCGGCCCCGTCATTCGCGCACCCGGCATCGCTTCTACCACGAGCGCGATCTCGAAGTGCTCCGCCTCATCAAGCGGCTGCTTCATCAGGAAGGCTTCACCATCGCCGGCGCAAACAAGTACATCCGCGAGCAAGGCCTTGAAAATCTCCTTGCGGGGAAGGCCGGAGCCGGTCCGCGCGCCGCAGCCTCCCCGTCCGAGTCCGGGCCGAAATCGGCCGTCGATGGACAGGCGCGACGAGTGCTGTCCGAATTGCGGCGCGACCTCGAGTCGTTGCACAAGATGCTGGAGTAGGGCTGTATGCCGGTTGCGCCTTCAATTGGTTCGAGCTTTCCGATCGCGCGATGTGACCGATGCGGCAGGAAGGTTCTCACCTGTATGGCGATCGATGAGAATGGCGCGGAGTACCGCGCCTGCGCGCATTGCGACACGCCGATTGCCTCCGAAATTTTCTGGGTGAGCGCGCGCGAGCTCGAGGAAGCCGGGTACGAAATCGGCGTGAGGGCGAAGCGGGGCGGATGCGGCTGCGGGGCGGGTGGTTGCGCCGTGAACCGCCATTAGAAACCGGCCGCCGCCGTTACTTCATCGAATCAATTCCGTCTGTCTGAGCGCCTCATAAACGACGATCGATACCGCATTCGCCAGATTCAAGCTGCGCACGCCCGGCTCGAAAATCGGGATTTTGAAGGTGCGGTCTTCTCGCGCGGCGAGGAAATCACGTCCAAGCCCTCTGGTCTCGCTTCCAAAGACCAGGTAGTCGCCGCGCGCGTAGGCGCCCGCGAGATAGCTGCGATGCGCGCGGGCCGAGAAAAATTTCGCCGGAATATCCCTGTGGACGGCCGCGAATTCGTCCCATCCTGCGTACGTGCGCAGATCCACCAGCGGCCAGTAATCGAGCCCGGCTCGCTTCAGGTATCGATCTTCGAGCGAGAATCCCAGAGGCCCCACCAGGTGCAGCCGGACCTCGGTCGCCGCGGCAAGGCGCGCGATCGATCCTGTGTTCTGCGGAATCTCGGGGCGCACCAGCACGATGTGCAGTGCGGGTTGCTCGATCGTCAATTGAGTCTTCAGTGTGACGCGTCCTGGTCCGCGGCAATAAAATGCCGCTCGCCGCGCAGATTGAGGAAGATTCTTCCGCCTTCGTCGGCCTCAAGCCTGTCGGCCAGATGATAATAGGCGGTGCGCAGGAACCGGGCGCGGAAACCGCCTCCCTTTACCCGCGCGTACAGCGCGTTGTCGGGACCGACCTCCAGCGTCGATGCATCGAGCGATTCGCGGCTGTCGTCGTTCAGCACCATCAGGAAACCGCCCAGTTCATCGTCCTCCAGCGTGCGCACGACGTATGGAGTGTCTTCCACCGTTATCGCCGCGCGTTCATCGCCCACCTGCAGAAAATACGATCCGTCAGGGTTCTGCCGGATTGACTTGCTGAAGAGCAGGGCGATGCGGGGGTTATCGATTCGGTCGTCGTCCGAATACCAATTTCCATCGCGGCGGAAAGAGATCCTTCCCGATTCGACCGCGTAGAAGCCTGCGCGTGCCATAGGTTACTTCCGATTGCGGCTGTCCAGAACGATCGTGACGGGACCGTCGTTGATCAGGTCGACTTCCATCGTCGCTCCGAACTCGCCCGTCTCAACCTTAACACCGCGTTCACGGGCGAGCGAGATGAAGTGCTGGTAGAGCCGCCGCGCGTCGTCGGGCGCGGCGGCGCCGATGAACGATGGGCGGCGGCCCGACTCGGTGTCGGCGAGCAGCGTGAATTGGGAAATGACGAGCATCTCTGCGCCGACCGCATCGATCGCCAGGTTCATCTTGCCCGCCGCATCGGCAAATATCCTCATTCCGAGCGTTCGGTCGGCGATAAACGCGGCATCGGCCTCGGTATCGCCCCGCGCCACGCCCAGCAGCACGAGGAGTCCGGCTCCGATTTTGCCGATCGTTTTGCCGCTGACCCGAACTTCGGCGCGGCTCACGCGTTGAAGAATTGCGCGCATAAATGCGTCGTATATTGGTAACGGATGAGAGTCGCAAGGCCGCTTTATGTGTTCCGTTCGACCCGCCGGGCAGCTTACTATAGTGTCGTCGGGCGATGATTCCCGTTCTCTTCCATATCGGGCCTCTGGCAGTTTACAGCTATGGCATGATGATGGCGCTGGGGTTCCTGGCGGCCGATTACGTCATCACTCTCGAATGCCGGCGCCGCGCGATTACCACCGAGTACGCGTCATCGATCGTGGTCTGGTCCGCAATCGTGGGCATCGCGAGCTCGCGGATTCTCGATATCATCAACAACTTCCCGACCTATTGGGCCGATCCCAAGTCGATGGTGCTATCGGGTTCGGGCTTCGTCTGGTACGGGGGGTTGTTCGGCGGGATTTTGGCTACCTATCTGGTCTCGCGCTACTACAAGATCCCGTTTCTGAGGACCGCCGACATGTGCGCGCCTGCCCTGGCGATCGGGCAGGCGATCGGCCGCATCGGCTGCCAGCTCTCGGGCGATGGCGACTGGGGGCTCCCGTCAACTTTGCCGTGGGCGATGTCATATCCGCGGGCGATAGTCGGATGGAACTCGCAGACGGTGCTCAAGCTTGATGAGCACGGGCAGTTGGTTTCAGGGTTCTTTCCCGGTGTGCGAGTGCATCCCGCCCCGATTTACGAAACGCTGCTATACACGGGCATTTTCATCGTCCTGTGGAAGTTGCGCACCAGGGGACTTGTCGACGGGAGGCTCTTCTATCTCTATCTGATCCTCGCCGGAGCAGCCCGATTTCTGGTCGAGTTCATCCGTGTAAATCCTCGAATCTTCGCGGGACTCAGCGAGGCTCAGCTCATCGGAATCGGAATGATTATCATTGGTTCAGCCGCCTGGTACTGGTCGGGAGCCCGCGGCGAAGCGGCGCCCGCCAAGGATGCACTCCGAGCCTGACGCGATGGATGCAAAGAACAAGCTGATCTACCTGGCGGCGGCGCTGATCGCGTTTGCCGGTATCGTGATGCTGGTGGCAGGACATAGCCGCCAGACCTCTCGCACCGCCGGACAGGAGGCTTCGCGCGAAGAAAGCGCGCCGGCGGTTGCCGCCGGCGACAAGGCCGCCGACTTCAAGCTCGAAGCTCTCGACGGAAGCACCGTGTCGCTCGACAAACTGCGAGGCAAGGTAGTTTTTCTCAACATCTGGGCGACCTGGTGCGGGCCTTGCCGCGAGGAAATGCCCTCGATGGAGACCCTGTACGACGAGTTCCGCAACAACCAGGACTTCGTGATGCTGGCGGTCAGCCAGGATACCAAGGGCCGGGTGGTGGTCGCGCCCTATGTCGAGAAAAATGGTTACCACTTCAAGGTACTGCTGGATCCGGAGAACAAGGTCGGCGAGGCTTACGATGTGAGTGGCGTGCCTGAAACCTTCATTATTGACCGTCAGGGCAGGATCGTGGCGCATCACATGGGCGCGTTCGACTGGTCCCGGCCCGATGTCAAAGAGGCCTTAAAGCAGCTCCTTGACTCAAAACCAGGCTGAGAAACGGGCGAAAACCCCCTGTGCATCAAACGCGGGGTTTTGCTTAAATTGAATAACCCCGCAATGGCCGGTGCTGCATGTCAGTAATCAAGCGAAATCGTTGGGCAATAACTTTGGCGATCTTTGTGATCGCCTCTTTCCTGGGACTCGGATCGATCGCGGTGCGCAGGGCGCAGGCGCTTCCGAACGACACGTACCAGGAACTCGAGACGTTCGCCAATGTTCTGGCGATCGTCCAGAAGAACTACGTCGAGCCGGTCACGACCAAGCGGCTTATCGATGGCGCAATCACCGGGATGCTGGCGTCGCTCGATCCTCATAGCGCCTACCTGACCCCGGAGTTGTATCGGGATCTTGAGGTCGAGACTCGGGGCAGCTTCGGCGGACTCGGCATCGAAATCACGATTAAGAACGGCGTGCTCACGGTGATGTCGCCGATCGACGACACCCCCGCCTATCGCGCCGGCATCAAGGCGGGCGACCAGATATTCAAGATCGACAACGACTTCACCAAGGACATGACTCTGACCGAAGCGGTGAAGCGGATGCGCGGTCCGAAAGGATCGAAAATCAAGCTTACGATCCGCCGCCAGAATGTGCCGGAGCTTTTTACGGTCACCCTGGTGCGCGACGTCATCAAGATTCCCTCGGTCAAGGCCAAGAAGCTGGATGACGGATTTGATTACGTCCGCATCTCCACCTTCCAGGAGAACACCGACGAAGCGGTGCAGAAGGCGCTTGACGATTTCGAGAAGGAAAACCACGGGCACATCAAGGGCCTGGTCCTCGACCTCCGCGACGATCCGGGCGGGTTGCTCCAGCAGGCAGTCAAGGTCTCGGATGAGTTCCTGGACGGCGGAATGATCGTGTACACGCAGGGCCGCCACGAAAACGAGGAGCAGAAGTTCTTCTCGCACAAGAAGAAGGATTTTGACGACTATCCGATGGTGGTGCTGGTGAACGGCGGAACCGCGAGCGCCAGCGAGATCGTGGCGGGCGCTTTGCAGGATCAGCGCCGCGCGGTCGTGGTGGGCACGCAGACCTTCGGCAAGGGCTCCGTGCAAACCATCCTTCCGCTCGATGATCATTCCGCGCTGCGCCTGACGACCGCGCGCTACTTCACCCCCAACGGACGATCGATCCAGGCGGTTGGCATCACTCCCGATATCGACGTGGAGCCGCCCAAGCCGACGCTCGCCTCGCTTGAGATTCCGGGCGTCGAGATCGACGAGAACCAGGAGATTCACGAGAGCGACCTGCCTCATCACTTCCAGAACGGGCAGACGCCGAAGGAAAACGGAAGCTCCGTGGCGACGCCCGCGCCGCAATCGAACGCGAGCCCCGGCGCCACAAAGCAGTCCTCGAAGTCCGCCAAGGGACAGAAGAGCGACAAGGAAAAGGATGTTCAGCTTGAGAAGGCAATCGAGATTCTCAAGCACTGGAACAGCTTCAAGCTCCAGTTGGCCAAGGGCGACATCCAGCAGCAGAGCGCTTCCGCGAGCCAGCAGTAATCAATCGCGGCGGCCCGCATGTCGGGCCGCCGCGCTCTCTCATCCCCGAGCGGCATCCATGCCTCGCGCCAGCAGCGCCTGATGCTGCGCTTCGAGCCGGCGCAGGATGTCAATCATGATCTCGTCCTGCTGTTCGAGATGAAACATGATCGCTTTCACTTCCTGTTCCGCCTTGAGATTAATCTGGTAATCATGCTCCGCCATCAGGCGGTCCTTATCCGCCTGGCGATTCTGCGACATCATGATGATCGGCGCGGCGTACGCGGCCTGAAAACTGAGCGCGAGATTGAGGAGAATGAACGGGTACGGGTCCCAGTGGCGGACGTAGGCAATTACGTTCAGGGCAATCCATCCGCTCAGAATCAGGGATTGGATGATAATGAAGTTCCAGCTTCCCATGACCTCCGCGAACGCATCCGCGATCCTTTGCCCGGCCGTCAGCGATTGATCGTGGCTCAGATTGACGTTGACGACCTCGGGATGCTCGTGTTTGTGGCGCAGACGCGCGCGTTCCCATTTTTGGGCGAGGCTCTGGTCGTTCATCGGCTCGACTCCTCCTCTACGTCCGCGCATCCTAGCTTGCGAAGGATTGCATGCGAAGTTCCGGCCGGATGCGAGCCGGATCGGCCGCGCCTGCCCGTTGAACCCCACGATGCGGCGCTCTTTGCTTCCGGCGCCGGCCGATTCAAAGGAAAGGACAGGTCTCGATGAGCAGGGTGTTCGACTCGGACCTCGCTACGGAACTTGAAGATCTCGAACGGCGCGCTCTCAGGCGCAGGTTGCGGACGATCGAAACCGCGCACGAACCGTACGTCAAAGTTGACGGCCGCGAGATGCTGATGCTCGCGTCGAACAACTACCTGGGCCTCGCCTCTCATCCTGAGGTGAGGCGTGCGGCCTCGGATGCGATTGCGCGGTACGGCGTCGGCGCCGGAGCATCGCGCCTGATCGCGGGCAGCATCGAACCTCTTCACGAACTCGAGCGTGAAATCGCCGGACTGAAAGGCGTCGAAGCCGCGCTGGTGTTTGGGTCCGGCTATCTTGCCAATCTGGGCGCTATCACCGCGATTGCCGGACCTGATGACGCAATTTTCAGCGACGAGTTGAATCACGCAAGCCTGATCGACGGATGCAGGCTGTCGCGCGCCCGCATCTTCATATATCGCCATCGCGATATCGATCACCTTTCCAGCCTGCTCGCCGACGCAGCGCAGGCTCGCCGCCGTCTGGTGGTGACCGATTCGGTATTCAGCATGGACGGCGACCTTGCACCGCTGGCTGAAATTGTCGATCTGGCCCGCAAGCATCGCGCCGCGGTGATGGTGGACGAAGCTCACGGAGTTGGCGTGATCGGGCCGAATGGAGCAGGCCTCGCTGCCATGCTCGGCCTGGAGCGCGAGATAGACATTCACATCGGCACTCTGAGCAAAGCGCTTGGATCATATGGGGCATACGTCGCCGGGTCGCGCACGCTCGCGGATTTTCTTTTGAACCGCGCGCGCAGTTTCATTTACTCGACCGGACTTGCGCCGGCGATGGCCGCGGGGGCATCCGCCGCCATCCGTCTTATCCGCTCCGCGCCGGAAATCATCGAACGTCTTTGGGAGAACGCGGGCTACTTCCGCGCGGGGCTTGAGCGTATCGGTTTCAAACTGGCGCCCACCGCGACGCCAATTTTGCCCGTGATGATCGGCGAGTCGGCGGACGCAATCCGCCTGGCCAATGGCCTGCTGGAGCGGGGCGTGTACGTGATCGCAATTCGGCCCCCCACCGTTCCGGCCGGCACCGCGCGGCTTCGCGTTACTCCGACGGCGGCTCACTCGCGCGCCGATCTCGACTTTGCGCTGGCCGCGTTCGAGTCGGCGGGCCGCGAGCTTGGACTGATTTCCGCCGCCGTGTCACGCTGCACACCGTGAGCAGCGCAACGTACGAAACTCTCAAACGGGACGATCACCGCTACCTATGGCATCCGTTCACGCAGATGCGCGTGTGGATGCGCGACGATCCGCTGATCATCGAGCGCGGCGAGGGCAACTACCTCATCGACGTAAGCGGCCGGCGCTACCTCGATGGGGTGTCGTCGCTATGGTGCAACGTTCACGGTCATCGCAAACCGGAACTGGATCGCGCGCTGACGGAACAGGCCGGGCGCATCGCCCATTCCACGATGCTGGGGCTTGCGAATGTCCCTGCGATCGAGCTCGGGCGCGAGCTCGTCAGTATCGCGCCTTCCGGGCTGTCGAGGGTTTTCTATTCCGATTCCGGCGCCGAGGCGGTCGAGGTCGCCATCCGGATGGCGGCGCAGTATTGGCAGCTGACGGGTCAGCCGGGCCGCAAGCTCTTTCTGGCTCTAACCGAGTCCTATCACGGCGATACGATCGGTTCGGTGAGCCTCGGTTACAGCGAACAATTCCACCGCCACATCCGAGGACTCCTGTTTCCCGCGATAAAGACCGATCCTCCCCATGTCTTCCGGTTCTACCGGCGGATGGCGCCCGAAGCGGCGGTGAGCGAAGCGCTGGAAGCCGCCGCTCGGGTTATTGACGAGCATCGCGGCGAATTGGCGGCGCTGATTATCGAGCCGATGATGCAGGGCGCGGCCGGCATGTGGTCTCATCCCGCGGACTATCTTTCCGGGATCGCCCGGCTCGCCCGCGATGCCGGCGCGCTCGTTATCGCCGACGAGGTGGCCACCGGGTTTGGCAGGACGGGTGCGATGTTTGCCTGCGAGCATGCCGGCCTTCGTCCCGACCTTCTCTGCATGGGCAAAGGAATTACCGGCGGATACATGCCATTGGCGGCCACCCTTGCCACGGAAGAAATATTCGAAGCGTTCCTTGGCGAGGCCAATGAATATCGCGCCTTCTACTACGGCCATACCTACACCGGTAACCCGTTGGCGGCGGCCGTGGCCCGTGCGAACCTGGGACTGTTTCGCGATGAACGGGTTGTCGAGCGCATTCAACCACAAATCAAGCAGCTATCGGACGACCTGGATGGAAGATTTGCCGCGCTGCCGAACGTCGCCGATATCCGGCAGTGCGGGATGATGGCCGGGATCGAGCTGATGGAGGATGCGCAGCGGCGAATTTCCTATGATTCGTCGCGTACGGTGGGCCACCAGGTGATTCGCCGCGCGCGCGACAAAGGCGTTATCATCCGGCCCCTTGGCGACGTGATCATCCTGATGCCGCCGCTGTCGATCGGCGAGAGCGAGCTCAAATTTCTGCTGGACGCGGTCTACGACTCGATACGGGAAGTAACTCTGCGATGAACGAGGCGTTCTTCATTACCGGAACCGATACGGGTGTAGGCAAGAGCACGGTCGGATGCGCACTCGCGTTTGCGTTTCGCGCCCGCGGACTTCGAGTCGGGGTGATGAAGCCGGCGGAGACCGGATGCGAGCGGCAAAACGGAGATCTGTATCCCGCCGATGCGCGAGCGCTCGCTCTCGCGTCGGGATGCGATCTGCCGCTGGACGTAATCTGCCCCTATCGCTACCGCAGCCCGCTGGCGCCCGCGGCCGCCGCTGACGCGGATCGGCTTCCGCCTCCGGACGTGGGCCGTATTACGGACTGCTTCGATCGCATCGCCGCGGCCAGCGATGTCGTGCTCGTGGAAGGCGCGGGCGGTCTGGCGGTTCCGCTGACCTGGAGCACGGACTTTGCGGACCTTGCGGCGGCGCTCGACTTCAAGATGATCCTGGTAATCGCGAATCGGCTCGGATGCCTGAATGCGGCCGTGCTCACGCTTCGGTACGCCGCGAGCAAGGGAATTCGCATCGCGGGATGGATTCTCAACGACACCGAGCCGGCTATATCGCCCGCCGCCCTCAGCAACGCCGATTCGCTCCGGCGACTGACCGACGCGCCATGCCTGGGGACGATGCGCTTCAAGGAGCCTCTGGGTATCGGGGTGGTCGAAAGCCTTCTCGATTCCGCCCTTTAGGGCTGTTGGTTCGGACGAAACCGCCGCTCGCGCCGCGACGTACTTGTGGTAAGTTGCATGAGTATGGACGAGCAGCTCGTGATGCGGTTTGGGGCGGCGTCATCCGCCCCGGCGCTCAGCGTCACACAGCTCGTCCGGCTAATCAGCGAGACTCTGCAGAGCAGCCTCGACGAGTTCTGGGTGGAGGGCGAGGTTTCCAATTCCCGTATCCCCGCTTCGGGACATCTCTACTTCACGCTCAAGGACGAGCGCAGCTCGGTCAGCGTGGTGATGTTCCGCGGCGATCATCAAAGGCTGCGCTTCCAGGTCAAGGACGGGATGGCGGTGATGGTGCATGGTCGCGCCAATGTGTTCGAGGCGCGGGGTGCGCTGCAGATAGTCGCGGATGAACTGGAGCCTCGCGGGGTTGGCGCTCTTCAAATCGCGTTCGAACAACTGAAGAAGCGGCTGGCGGCGGAAGGCCTGTTCGATCGCGCGCGCAAGCGCCCCATCCCGTTTCTGCCGCGCACCATCGGAATTGTCACCGCGCGCAATGGCGCCGGACTGAAGGACATCGTGCGGGTCCTGCTCGATCGGTTTCCCAACGTGCATCTGATCGTGCGCCCCGCCCGGGTGCAAGGCGACGGCGCCGCGTTCGAGATCGCCGGGGCGATTGCCGACCTGAACGAGGACGGACGCGCCGAGGTGATAATCGCCGGGCGGGGCGGCGGTTCGCTGGAAGATTTGTGGGCCTTCAACGAAGAGGTCGTCGCGCGCGCGATCTTCCGTTCGAAGATTCCGGTGATTTCCGCGGTCGGCCACGAAATCGACTACACCATCGCCGATTTCGTCGCCGATGTCCGGGCTCCTACCCCTACCGCCGCGGCGCAATTGGTTGTTCTGAGCCTTGTGGAGCTTCGGGAACGAATCGCGGCCGGCGGAGCGGCTTTGATCGCGGCGATGGGGCGCGAGTGTGCTTCGTGGCGCGAGACGGTTGATGACCTCGCGGGCCGGCTCCGCCATCCGGGCGCCCTGACCGCCCGGGCGCGACAGGAGTTTACCGCTCTGCGCGACGCGCTCGAGACGGCGATGCGCAGATGCCTTGCGAATGCTCGCCGCTCGCTTCGCGAGTTGTCGGCTCGATTGCGCGCGCCCGGATCGGAAATTCGCGGGCGCCGTCACGAGGTCGCCACGCTCGAAGCGCGGCTCGCCCACGCTTCTTCCGCCATTCTCGCCCGCCATCGCCATCGGCTTGCCGAACTGGCCGGACGGCTCGATTCACTTTCTCCGCTGCGGGTACTGGAGCGGGGCTACGCGGTGGTCAGCGACACGGAAACCGGGAAAGTTGTCGTCGATGCGTCGGCGGTTGCGGTTGGCGGGGAGCTTGAAATTCGCCTGATGAAGGGGAAGTTGCGCGCGCGAACGATTGCGCGCGACACGTAAACGCCATGGCGGCAAAAAACAAACGATTTGAAGACGAGGTCAAGGATCTGGAAACCATCATCAACCAGATCGACTCAGGCGAGCTCACGCTCGAAGAGTCCATCACCGCGTTCGAGCGCGGCGTTGCGCTGGTCAAGTCGCTCAATCAACGGCTCGATGAAGTGCAAAGCAAGGTCGAGATGCTCACGCGCGACGCGGAAGGCCAGCTTCAGAGTTCCCCGCTTGACCTCGAGATCCGTGACCGGCAGCCTTCCAACCGCGACGAAGACGACGAGCCTTTCTGAACCGCGATCACCTCGTTAACCAAAGGCCGCATGATGCGCTCGCGACTTGACGTCGAGATGGCTCGGCGCGGCCTTGCGGAAAGCCGCGAGGGCGCGCAGCGACTGATCATGGCGGGCAGGGTGCGGGTGAATTCGCGCCCGGCCGGCAAAGCCGATCTCAAGGTCGATGCGGAAACTGCCATCACGGTCGTCGGAGGGGCGCCCGAGTACGCGAGCCGGGGCGCATACAAGCTGATAGCGGCGCTCGACCATTTTGCGATCGATGTTCAGGGCCGGCGCGCGCTCGATGTCGGAGCATCGACGGGCGGATTCACCGACGTTCTTCTGAAGCGCGGCGCCGCGCATGTGATCGCACTTGACGTGGGCCGCGGCCAGCTAATCGAACGCTTGCGCAAGGATTCGCGCGTTACCGTGGCGGACCGATGCAACGTTCGTCTGCTGTCCGCCGACGCCCTTGCGTATCGTCCTGACCTGATCACGATCGATGTGAGCTTCATATCGCTGCGGCTGGTGTTGCCCGCCGTGCTTGCGCTTGCCGCCCCAGGATCGGAGATTATCGCGCTCGTGAAGCCGCAATTCGAAGTGGGGAAAGGCAAGGTAGGCAAGGGCGGGATTGTGCGCGACGAAAGTCTGCGCCGCGAGGCGCTCGAAGGAATACTCGATTTCGCGCGGCAATTGGGACTCGAAATCGCCGGCACAATCGAGTCGCCAATCGAGGGCGCCAAGGGCAATCGCGAGTTCCTCGCGGTGATGAAGGTTCAAAGCGGCTGACACGATGCCGGGCCGCTATATCATCGGTCTCGACATGGGCGGGACGAACTTGCGATGCGCCGCGGTCTCTCCCGCCGGCCGGGTACTGTTCCTGGAACGCGGCGCTGCCCGCGCCGACTCCGCCGCCTCGGCGGTAGCCGACAACATCGTACGGCAGATTAAGAGTCTTCAAACCGAAGCGCGGCGCCGCGCGATGGGATCGCCGCGGGCGATCGGAGTAGCCGTTCCGGGTCCTCTGAACGTGTACTCGGGTGTCGTCATGGCAGCGCCTCATGTGGCGGCCTGGCGCGCTTTTCCGCTGCGTGCGCGGCTGGAAACGGCGCTGGGCCGGCGAGTCGTGGTGGAAAACGATGCGAATGCGTGGGCGCTCGGCGAGTATTGGCGCGGCGCCGCGCGCGGATATCGCAACGTCGTCCTGCTTACGCTTGGAACCGGGGTGGGCGGCGGGGTGATTGTCGATGGCAGGCTCCTGCACGGAAAAAGCGGGATGGCCGCCGAGCTCGGCCACGTCGTTGTCGAGCCGCAGGGATTGCCTTGCGATTGCGGATCGCGGGGATGCCTCGAATCGTACGCATCGGCGTCGGGAATGCGAAACCTGGTCGTCGGCCAGATCGGAAAACGGCGCGCATACCAGGGGCGCTACCTGGATGCCGAGGGCAACTTCAGCGTGCGCGCTTTGACGGATGCGGCGCGCAACCGGGATCGCGTCGCCCTTCGCGCGTTTGAAGTCGCCGGCCGCTATCTTGGCATCGCCATCGCCTCATTCCTCAATATCTTCAACCCCGAGCTGGTGGTGATCGGAGGGGGCGTGGCAGGAGCGCTGCGTTTCATGCGGCCGGCGATGACCGCGGAGATGCGCGCCCGAGCCTTCAGCGCCATGGCCGCGGAGGTCCGCATCGTCCGCGCCGCCCTGGGGCCGCTCGGCGGAGTGGTCGGCGCCGCTTACGCGGCTATGCATCCGGAAGTCAGGAAGCGGGCTTAGCGGCCACGCTGTCCCAGAAATTCGGCGGCTGGCTCAGGACGAAGGACTCGAGCGACGCAACCGCCGCCTGCATCCCTTCCTGATACAAGTGCGGATAGGCGAAGTCTGTGCCGTAGTTGTAGTAAAATCCCTCGGTCTGATCGTATGACTTGTTGATATCAGTGGTCCACAGGATGCGTCCCGTCGAAGGCTCCGCCAGCTCCAGCCTGACAGTCAGGGTATTGTGCGCCGAGCCGAACGGCAGTGCGAACAACCAGAACAGCGAGCCGTATGGACCAAGCAGGTAGGAATACTCGGTCCCGTCCCAATCAGTGTTGAAGATGGTGCCGCGCAGCAGGAGCGGAGCACCGGGGTCCGCTTTGTGCTCGGTTACGAACACGTCGCGAAAGATTCCCGCGCCGCGAATTTCGCTGGCAGCCGCCTGCGCCAGATCCTCGCTCGGACGAAAATTGTAAGAAGCCGCGGTCAGGAAGCGATTGGCGGTGTCCGGCCGATGATAGTAGGCGGTGCAATAGGGAACTACCGGAATGAGGCACACCCAGAAGTAGCTTTCGTTTCCAGATTCTCGTTTATCTTCAAAGCGCTCGACGGCAAGACTGATCGGCAATTGCTTTGAAGCTTGCGTTTCAACCCCCGGAGTGTACTGCCATCCGGCATTGTTCGCGCATCCGGCGGCCATCAGGCAGCAAGCGGCCAGAATTGCAACCCGAAAGGCCGAAGATCGGTGATGCATGGTGCCCTCTTTTCGTTTCAAGCGCCCTGGTTTACGGCCGTATTGCCTGGAATATTTCCATAATTCAAGCGTCCGAGAGCTTCCAGTTGCGCGTGTCAGTCTGTTTCGCAGGCTCTTGGTCTCGTTTGGCTGGTCTAGGCGACTGGCGCACGAGATCCAATAAGTTTCGGAGCATTTGCTTCACCGGTATGTTAGGCTACGCTGGTAAGTGCCGTTCGATGAACGTCCGGATGCCATTCGCGGTGTTCGCAAAGAAGGTGTCCAGGCTCGGGCTCGCGGTCGTGTGCCTGCTCGCCACTGCAGCAGTGAGCTTTGCACAGACCGGCGATTTCACCGAGACGACAATTCCTCCCTCGAGCGGTCCGCCCTCGTCGGTAGTAAGGACGCCGTACTCAGGCTCGGCGCCATCGCCGCCGGCGCGCGAAGCGGCGCAGGAGAGCGGCGCTTCGGGGTACACATCCGCCGCCCCGGAAAGCGTGCCGAAACCGCCGCCTAAACCGCGCAACATAATTCCGTACACAATTCGTCCCGGCGACTCGATGGGATCGATCGCGCAGATGTTCGGAATCACGCCGGAGGAGCTCGCGCGGATGAACCGGCTGCATCCGGACGACGAGCTGATGGCGGGCGACGAGCTCAAGGTTCCCAACCCGTTTATCGCGCAGGTCAATGGCCTTCAGGCGCAGGTGAACTCGCTGACCACGCAGGCCCGCAATGCCGAGCAGAAAGCCGACAGCGACGAGCGCGACCTGAGTTCGCTGCGCGACAAGCTTCAGGATCTGACCTCTGAAAATCAGTCGCTCAATTCGAGTCTGAGAACGCTTCCGTGGTGGCATGCGACCGCGCTGATGACCAGCGTGGTTGCCCTCTTGATGTTCGGGGTGATGGTGGTCACGCTGTTCGAGTGGTGGCGGATGCGCCGGCGTTACGTCGCGCTGGCCGCGCTCGCGGACGACCTCGGCCGCCTCGATTACAAGTACAAGGCGATGCTCGCGAAGGCGGAGCTTAGGCTCCAGCAGCTCTATGGACGGCGGCGCGGCGGGATGCCGGATGGACAGCCGCGGCCCAAGATGCCCGAGGAAGTCGAAATCGAACGGCTCAACGAACAGCTCAAGGAAGTCCTCGAGCATCATCTCGCGCGGCTTGGAGCGCGCCCTCGCAGCGCGCGCAAGCGGGCGAAATGGCGCGAGTTGTTCGGCAGCGTCGATTCTCCCGCCGAAGCGCGGTCCGCGCGCAGATAAGGAAAACGGAGTCCTGAAAAAAAGGGGGTCGATGCGCACGCATCGGCGGCGTACGATTGTGCCAAACCAAACTCGTTCTGGAGGGATCATGAAGAAACTTGCGATTGCCGGGCTGGGAATGATTCTTTCTGCCGGGTTCGCTGGCGGCGTTCTGGCGGCCGATCAGCCCGCGCAAAAGTCGGTTACCGGAACGCTGGAAGACAGCTACTGCTACGGGTCGATGGGCGCAAAAGGGGCGAGCCACAAGAAATGCGCAATCGAATGCGTCAAGAAAGGCATTCCGGTTTCGCTGGTCGACAGCGACGGCAACATCTACGTGTTGCTGCCGCCCAAAAATGACGAAGCTCTGCCCGACGAAGTCTACTCGAAGATGGAAGACAAGGTCACCGTCACCGGCAAGGAATACAGCAAGGGCGGAGTGAATTTTCTTACCGCGGAATCGGTAAAATAGGCGCGTGATCGAGCGCTTGTTGCCCGGAGCGGAGCACCTCCAGAACATCCATCCGCTGGTGGTGCATTTTCCGATCGCGTTTACGTTCGGCGCCGCGGCTCTCTATCTTGCGGCTGCCGCGGCGCGAAACGACTCCATCACCTGGGCGGGCTTCTGGATGCTCGTTCTTGGGGCTGCGGGCGCGGTCGTCTCGGCGGCGTCGGGCCTTTACGCAGGCGAAGGCGTGATGGTCGCGCCGTCGGTGCGCGATGCGCTGCTCGAAAATCACGAGCATCTGATGATCGCGGTCACGGTGGGCGTGGTTGCGCTGGCGGCATGGGCTTTTGTGGCTCGTCCGATGCCGAAGCGGGCGCGGTCGGTGTTTCTTGCGGGCCTGGTCGCGCTGTGCGTGGTCATGGCCCTGGGAGCCGACTACGGCGGGCGGATGGTGTACGACTACAACGCCGGCGGCGACGCCTGCGGACAGCCCATCGATTTCAGCAAATAGAGCCGCGCGCCCGCCGGCCCAGCCTTCCGATTGCGCCCGCTCAGCGTTATAAGCGCATTGGAGAGACATCTTGATTGTCCGGGAGGTCCAGTGCCGATGGAATTTTCCACGCTATTGGTAGAGCAAAGCGGCGGCGTCGCGACTGTCACTCTCAATCGCCCCGAGAAGCTCAACGCGTACAATGCCACGATGGGCGCGGAACTGGCCCGGGCATTTGCCGCGCTTGATGCGGACGACAACGTCCGGGTCATCATTGTCACCGGCGCCGGCCGCGCGTTCTGCGCGGGTGCGGATCTTTCCAGCGCGGGCGGCGACACGTTCAACTACGACAAACGCCGCGAGCGGGGTGAAGTCGAATCGCGCCCCGCACTTCGTCCGTGGAACATGAAGAAGCCGATCATCGCCGCGATCAACGGTCCGGCGGTCGGCGTCGGCATCACGCTGCCGATGCAATGGGACATCCGAGTGGCGGCGGAAAGCGCGCGTATCGGATTCGTATTTGTGCGCCGGGGAGTAATTCCGGAGGCGTTGAGTCTCTGGACGGTGCCGCGCCAGATCGGCCTTGCGCGGGCGAACGAGCTGCTGATGACGGGAAGGATCATAAGTGCGCGGGAAGCCCTGGAATTCGGAATTGTCAGCCACGTATGGCCCGACGCCGAGTTCGTGCGGAAAACGCGCGAGTTGGCCGAGGACATCGCGCAGAACACCGCTCCCGTTTCGGTCGCGATTACCAAACGCCTGGTGTGGGGATTGCTTGCGGAAGACGAGATGGAAAAGGCGCAGGCAATCGATTCGCGCGCCTTTCAGTGGGTGGGCAAGCAGGCCGACTCGCGCGAGGGTGTGACCGCGTTTCTCGAAAAGCGCAAACCGTCGTGGAAGATGAAGCCGTCGAAGGACTTTCCGGACTTCATTCCGGAAATCAAATAGCGGCGGCGCGATTGGCCAGACGCTCGCGGATCTGGCGATGGCTCTCGCGGGTGATCGGATAGCGCGAAAAAACCATCGCGCTCAGCGCGTATATCGCGGCTGGCGCAATCGCAAACAGCATCTTGAGGTTTCGGACCGCGCCCGGGGCGAGCGATGCGGCCCCTGGCGAATATCCGATCCATCCCATCACCGGACCGACCAGTAGCATCGAGATTGCCATCGCAATCTTGATCGCCATCGAGGTCAGGCCGCCGTATGCGCCTTCCTGCCGCCGTCCGGTTCGCTCTTCGTCCCACTCGACCACATCGGCCGCCGCCGACATCTGCGTGACCCAGATGCCGATCGCCGAGAAGCCGCTGAAAGCCATCAGCGCCAGGATCGCGACGGTGTTGGCCGGCGAAAGCATCAGGATGGAAAGCGAGCCGATCGCATTGCAGGCGATTGCGACAATAAAGGCGGGCTTCTTTTCGATCCGCACCGTCATCCTGAACCAGAAAGGGTACGAAAGGATTGAGCCGGCGAAATAAGCGACCAGCCAGCGCGCCGCCGCGTTGTCATCACGCGCCCAGTACTTCGACAGGAAGCGCAACAGAACGGTCGGTATATTGATTGCCATCACCGCGAGGGTGGTCGCAGCCAGCAGCACCACGAACGGCCGGTTGGCGGCAGCCGAGCGCAGCGACTCCAGGAGATTCGAGCGATCGCGAGCGGCAAATTCCGCGCGTTCACTGAGTCCGGTGAAAGCGACAATTGCGCCGCCAGCCACCACCAGCGCGCAGATCAGGCCGGTGACCCGGAAGTCCATGTCCCGCGCAAACAGATACGACGCCGCAAAGGGAAGCAGCGCGCCGCTCACGTCTCCGAGCGTGCCACACAACTGCCGATAGGTGGAGAGCCGCGTTCGCTCGTCGTAATCGAGCGTCAGTTCCGGCATCAGCGCGCCATAAGCGGTTTCGTAGAGCTTCCTGAAGGTCAGCATCAGGAAGTAGAGGCACAGAAACCAGGCGAACAGGCCTTGTCTCAGCGCCGGCGGCGCGAGCAGCAGGAAATAGCATAGCGCCATTGGCAGCGCAGCGACGAAAAACGGGCGCCGGCGACCCCAGGGCAGCCGAGTGCGATCGGAAATGTTGCCGACCAGCGGATCGGTTACCGCATCGAGAATAAGCGCGACAAAAAATGCGAGTCCCGCAAGCACTGGAGAGAGCCCCTTGCGGTCGGTATAGAAGTACAGCAGATGCAGACCGAGCAAAGTGACGCACAGGTTGAGACCGGTTTGCGCCTGCGCGTAGATTAGTAGTGGCTTGAGGCCAATTTTCTCATTTGAATCCAGCCGAGCCACAAGCCGCAGAGACTACTCGATCGAAACAGCAATGAAAAACCATCCCATTCGCGGCGTCAGCGCCGGAGCGCGCCGGCGCTTAACGGCGCGGCTCGAATCCGCAGCATCATTCGCGATCGCTATCGCGCTGGCGGTCGCGATCGCGGCGTCCGGATGCAGCTCGAAGAAAAGCGTCGACGATCTTGGAGCGGCCGACAGCACCGGCGATAGTATCGGCGAGCCGCTGCCTCCTCCGGTTGCCAACATCGCAATAAGCTACAGCCATCCCAACGATTCCCTCGATAGAGTTGTGGTCAGCAAGTTCTTCGGCGCCGAAATCATCAGCAACATGCAGAGCCGTTCAGGCCGAACGGCTTCGGTTATCCGTTTCGATGGCGGCGTGCCGATTTGGGAGATAAAAGCGGACCGCAGCCTTGCCGGCCGAATTGCCGACATCGGCAGCGCCGGATGGGCCATCAAGCAACTCGAGTACGGAAAGCTCCCGGCGCACTTTTCTCAGGTCATTCCCGACGAGGGTCCGCCCGAACCGCTTGATCGCGGATCGTTCTATGTTTTTCAGATTGAGCGCGCCTCCGGCACCACCAGCTATGAAGCGGTGAAGGTGCTCGCGGACGGATCGCTTGAGGCCTATGCCGCCCAGCCGCGAGCAGGGTCGAGCTATCTTCTCTGCTGCGGCCTGGCAACGGATTTTTCCGAGCCGGTCATCCTTCCCGAAGAGATCAGCCCCGAAGACCAGGAGAGCACCGAGAGCGCCGGCGGAGGGGACCAGGGCGGCGGTTCTTCATCTGACTCGGGCGGCGGCCCGCAATAGCTCCTCTTTAGCCCGAATTTCGAGAGACTTTTTCGCATAAGCGTCGTCCTTCGCCCAAGACTGAATCTCAATTCATAAATGAAAGTTGAATCGTAATTGACTTGCGATTCATAACCGACTACGGTTTCAGTCGGATGACGGGAAACGCCAGACCTATCAGGGACACTGCGCCGAACAGATTCGAGCGTCGTCGCGAGAAAACCAGGGTCGATCTTCTGGAAGCGGCGGAGCGCGTAATCGCGCGCAAGGGTTACCACAACACCCGAATTGCCGACATCGCTTCGGAAGCGGATGTCGGGCTTGGCACCTTCTATCTCCATTTCAAGACCAAGAACGAGATCTTCATCGAGCTGATCGACTATGGGGCGGGGAAGCTGCGCGAAGAGTTGATCAAGGCGAAGGAGGGGGTCGAGGATCCGGCCGAGAAACTGCGCATCACGATCAACACGATCCTCGATGCGGCGGCTGAGGCGCCGGAGTCGTTTCGGATCGTCTTCGGACACGGGCCGGCATTCCTGGACCTGATGGTCCGGGTGCACGAGATTTTCATCAACGATCTTCGCGAGGATCTGGAGCCGGCAATCGGGGCCAAGGCGGACGCCGTGGCTCATTTGACGATCGGGATGCTGTCGCAGGCGATCACGTGGCTGCTCGAGCGCGAGAATCTTCCGCTGGCGGATCTCAAGGAAACCACGGTCAATTTCGCGTTGGGCGGGCTGGAGCGCGCAGCCCGGACCGATGCCCCGTAATTCACCCGGAGGACAATCTCAATGTTCACTGAGCGGACTGAAGTAAAGACCGACCTGACCAACGTTTTTCACTGGAACTACGACGTGATGTACCCGCAGATGGACCGGCTGTACGAGAACGCCAAGCGGGATCAATGGAACGTTTCGACGACGATCAACTGGGACCGTCCCATCGAGCGCGAAGTCATCGACATGTCGATGATGCCGATGTTCCAGACCGATCTGTACAAATCGCTCAGCCAGGACCGCAAGGATCAGCTTATGCGAAAGTTCGCCGCGTGGCGGCTCTCGCAATTCCTGCATGGCGAGCAGGGCGCGTTGATGGTTTGCGGGCAACTGGTCGAGGCGGCCCCGGATCTGGACGCGAAGATGTGCGCCGCGGCGCAGGTAATGGACGAGGCGCGCCACGTCGAAGCCTTCCGCAAGTACATCACGAAACTCGACAAGATCTACCCGATCGATCCGACGCTCGACCGCCTGCTGTGCGCGGTGATCGAGCACGATCGATGGGAGCCGAAGTACGTTGGGATGCAGATTGTGGCGGAAGGGCTTGCGATTGCGGCATTTCGTTTCATGCAGCGCGAGACCAAGGACGAGCTGCTCAAGGAAATGCTCGAGTACATCATGAAGGACGAATCGCGCCACGTCGGCTTTGGGATGCTGGCGCTGCGCGAGGCGGTCCGCAAGCTCGGCGGCCAGGACAAGAAGGACCTCGAAGAGTTCGCCTTCAGCGCGTGCGACATGATGGTCACGAAGATCGTTGACGGCAAGCCCAAAGACGGCTTCCTCTCCGGCACTTCGGTTTTCGAAGAGGTCGGCATCTCGATGCGGGACGTCGAGGACGAGATGCAGCGCAACCCGGATTGGGCGAAGGCCGAGGCCGAGATGGACAAGCAATTCAACTCGTTCCTGTTCGTCGATACGATCATCCCGTGCCTGCGGCAGTTGGGGCTGATCAATGAGCGCACCGAGCCCTGGTACACGCAACTGGGCGTGATGCAGTTGGCGTCGGCCGCGTAGGGTTTTCCTCCCCCACTTGAGCGCACGAGAGGCCGGCCCCAAACCGGCCTCTTTCATTTCACGGCGCGAAACGCCGCGGGGCGGCATCCGAGCCCGTCCTGTTGACCCTGCGTGACTGCGAGTGGTAGGTGGCTTCCGAACTTGACCCAAAGGGAGGCCTCGATGAAAACGTCGGCTTGGCTCGCGTTTCTGGTGTCGGGTCTGCTTCTGGCGCCTGGGGGATGCGCTCAGCGGCAGGGGGTGACCGTCAAGGGGAGCGAAGTGTCACGCAACGGCTGCACCGTGGATCTGCGCAGAGTGTGCGAGGCGTTCTTCAATCAAAAGGAGTTCGTGGTCAACGGCACGGCGTACGATACTCGGAGCTTTGAGCAGAATTCGCGCCGACACGAAGACGTCGTCCTTCCTTTCAACTATCCGAACGGCGACCCGATCGCGCTGGTCCACTGTCAATACGATGCCGCGGACCACAAGGTAGCTGAAGCACGCCTGGCCGAAGGGCCGCCGATCGATGACAAGGCGGTCGAGTACATTCGAAGTCAGGGCCTTTGCCAGGAGCAATCTCCTGATTACGACCAGAAGTTGAACGAGGCCGCCAGCCGCAGTCCCACGATGCCGCAGTAGCGGGGATTCGCCGCGGCTAGGCACGCAGTTTCTCGAGGTCGGGGCCGGTCAGCTTGTAGTTGGGCTCTCCGAAGAACGGCTCCAGTTCTCCGGTCGGCACGAACCCGACGCTCCGGTACAAGGTGGCCGCATTCACGTTGGCCCGAAAGCAGGTTAGCTGTATCGCGCGGCATCGCGGGTAGCGCCGGAGGATCAGCCTGATCGTTTCCACCAGGGCCGCGCGCCCGTAGCCGCGCCCCTGATGGCGCGCGTCGATCATGATGTCGTCGATCCAGTACTCCTGCTCGCTCTGCGGGTTGCAGGCAATCGTCGCATAGCCGATTACCGCGCGATTTGCCTCGATCAGATGCGGCAGATGCTCGTATTCGTCGCCGAGCGCCCTGACATAGCATCGCGCCAGCGACCACGCGGGCGGAGAGACGAAGGTCTGTTGCTCAGGCTTGAGCTGCATCCTCCACATCGCGCGGTAGTTGGATCGGTTGACGGGAACAAGGGTGACCAGCATGACGGACCCCACTGCAACTTTCGACTGACAACCGCGCCAGCGGCGCGCAGGTTTATACTGCCAGGAAGATTTCGCGCGAAGATTCCGCGGTCAGCTTTTTGACCGAGGTAATCCGGTCCGCGAACTGCCTGAGCGATGATGTATCAACGGCGCCCACGTCGACCAGCACTCCGAAGATCGTGAACTGAAGCTCATCCTTGCGCTGGTGAAGATGGGCGAGCCACTCGGGAGAAACCTGGCATTCGCCGTCGGTGATCATCACGATGTCGCCGCGCTTCAGCTTTCGATCTTCGAGCAACGCCATGGCCGCATCGATCGGCGCCTGGAAATCGGTGCCGCCACCGGGAAAATACTCCGCCATCTCGATGACCTTGTTAAGGTCCGGCTCGTAGCGGCGCTCGCGATTCAGATCGAGAATTCGCAGCGTTCCTTCTCCCGAAGAAAACAGCACCGCGCGAAACAGCCGCCGCTGGCGCCGCGCGATATCCATCAGCGTCAGGCCGACGGCCTTGGCCCACAGTTCCTTCTCGCCCTGCATCGATGAGCTAACGTCGATGCACACCACCATCGGGCCTTTGCCCTTCTGCTCGTCCTCGCGCAGGCGGTATTGAAGGACTTGTCCTTCGAGCAGGCGGCGGCGGAAATCCTGCACGAGCACCGGATGATGCATTGCGACCAATTCCGAGGGAATGATTTTGCCCAGATCGGATCCGCGTTCGATGTCGTAGGCTTCGCTGATGCCGCGGTCGAGGGTTTTGCGCCTGAGCGCGCGCGCATCCTGCTTCATCCGTCCGACCAGGCGCGCGAGTTCTCCGAGCTTGCGGCTGCGGGCGAGATGGCGTCCGAGTTCGAGGCGCTGGCCGGCGTTCATTCTGCCGCCCTGGCCGAACTCGCGGCTGAAGGCATGGCTGTCTTCGGCGGCGCGATCGATGTCCTGCGCAAGTTCGGCCGCCCTCATCTGCATCCGCTTCAATTCGCCGCGGTCGCCGTGTTTGAGGTCGCTTTCGATTTGCCGGCTCTTCTGGTTCAGCCGGGCTTCCGATACCTGGGCGGCGCGCGCGGCCGCCTCGACCATCTCTTCGGCCTGTTTTTTGGCCTGGGCGTTTGCGTCCGGGTCGCCCTCGGTGGAATCAGCCATCGCCTGCGCACCCTTCAATGTTTCGGCGCGTGATTCGAGGTCCTGCTCCTGATGCTCCAGATCCCAGAGATCGACCATCTCGCGCCGGTTCACGAGCTTTTCGGACCGGATCATTTCGAGCGCGCGTTCTCCCATCACCATCGCGGCGATGGCGGCCTTGTCCTCTTCGAGCAGGGTGCGATCCTTGAGCGCTTCGAACGCGGGCGACGGCAAGAGATTTTCGAGAATCGTGCGGTTAAGCGCCGCCGAACGGCGGACCGCATCGGGCTTCTGCCACACGAGATTGTACTTGAACAGGGAGAGGAAGAAGTCAGCAAGGAGCGCATCGAAATGCGGCACCAGCCTGCTGCCCGCTTCGACCAGGTCCGACGTGGAGGGCGCGTTTGCGAGAATTTCGGACCAGGCGCGGCGATCGTAGCTGTCGCTTTCAATCCACGACGTGTTTCGTGGCACCGCCGGCAGATGAATCTGCCGAGGTTTGGCCGGCTGCCTTTTGCGCGCCATCGTCCCCTGTGGAAGATTAACCGACCCCGCGCGGTCCCGCCATTGCATCCGGACGGTGCTTGATTGTATCGGTGGTGCGGTAACAAAATTGTAATTGGAGATGGCCGCAGAAGATAGCCAGCTTTCCGCACGGCGTCACGCGCTCCTGATGGCGACGGTGCAGGAGTTTATCTCCAGCGCGGCGCCGGTCGGTTCTCAGCAGGTGGCGGCGCGCTATTCGATCGGTGTCAAGGCGGCGATGGTCAGAAGCATCATGGCCGACCTCGAGGAAGCCGGCTTTCTGGCCCAGCCCCATGTTTCGGCGGGCCGCGTGCCGACGGACAAGGCCTTCCGCTACTACGTAAATCATCTGCTCCTCTCTTCGCGCATCGCGTTCGAAGATCGAGCCCAGATCGAGTTGCATTATTCGAGCCGCCCGCGCGATCTCGAGGACGTGATGCGCGATACGCCGAGGCTGCTCGCGCTGTTGACCGGGCAGGCCGCGCTCGTGATGGCTCCGCGGCTGGAGTCGATGACGGTCGAGCGGGTGAACTTTGTGCGCCTGCGTGAGCGGCAGGTGCTTGCCGTGTTCGTGGCAACCGCGGACACCATGCAGAACCGCCTGATCGACGCCGAGCGCGATTTCAGCCAGGAAGAGCTGAACCGGATGGCGCGATATCTGAACGAATCGCTGGTGGGCCGCAGCCTCGACGAAGCCCGCCGATGGATCGAGCGGCAGCTAATGGAAGAGCGGGCCGCCTACGATCAGTTCATGCGCGAAGCCCTTTCCCTCGGTGAAGGAGCGATTGCCGACAGTCTCGATAGAACCGAGGTTTACGTGGAAGGCAGCGTCAAGGCGCTCGAACAGCCTGAATTCGCGGACCCCGAGCGGATGCGGGAGTTGCTGCGCGCGCTGGACGACAAATCCGCCCTGCTGGATTTGTTGGAACGCGCGATCCGGCAGAAGGGCCTGATGGTCTCGATCGGATCGGAAAACTACGATCCGCGCCTGGCCGGGCTAAGCGTAATCGCCGCATCGTACGCCACAGGTTCGACGCCGGTCGGCAGCGTGGCCGTGGTGGGGCCGGTTCGGATGGAGTACGACCGCGTCATCCCGCTTGTCGAGTACACGGCCCGGACTTTGAGCCGCCTGCTCGAGCACTGAATCGGCCTTTCGGCTCACAAACAGCATTTGAACAGTGGCGCAAGCTGAAATCGTGCTTACGTTCTAACCGGTGCGATTTCGCAGCATGAGTAAAAATCACAAAGAGCATGATGAAGCGCGGCCGGCGGAGCCGGAAGCCGCGGAAACTCAGGGCCGCCCCGATCAGCAGGAAATCAGCGATCTAAGGGAGCGTCTCGAAGCTCAGAGCAAGGAAATTGCCGAGCTGAAGGACAAGTACCTGCGGGCTCTTGCGGATGGGGAGAACGCGCGAAAGCGCATCCGCCAGCAAAGTGAAGAGAGCGTCCGCCTGCAGAAGGAGGCGCTGCTGAGGGATTTGCTTCCGATTGTCGACAACCTCGAGCGTGCGGTCGAAGCAGGCCGGGGCGCGGGAGGAGATGGTCAAATCCTGCAGGGGGTCGAGATGGTGCTGCGCCTGCTGCTCGATTATCTGAAGACGCAGGGAGTTACTCCGATTCCATCGGCAGGGCAGAGCTTCGATCCTTCGCGTCATGAGGCGATCGATCACGTCGAAAGCGAGTCGCATCCGCCGAACACCATCATCCAGGAGTTCCATCGCGGGTATCTGATTGGAGACAGGATTCTGAGGCCGGCGCGTGTCACGGTCGCCAAGGGGAGCGCGGGCGGGCGAAGTGACAGCGAAGGCGATGTTTCCGAGATTGAAAAGAACTAGATCGTGATTATTGATTTAGGCAGAGCCTTTAAAATTTCCGCGGCTCGATAGAGAAAAATGGGAAAAGTAATAGGCATAGACCTTGGCACGACCAATAGCTGTGTGGCGGTGATGGAAGGTGGCGATCCGATCGTTATCGCCAATTCCGAAGGCAGCCGCACCACGCCTTCAGTGGTCGCTTTTACGGATTCAGGCGAGCGCCTTGTCGGCCAGATTGCCCGGCGGCAGGCGATAACCAATCCGAACAACACGGTATTCGCAATCAAGCGCCTGATGGGTCGGCGTTTCGACGACGCTGAGGTGCAAAAGGCGCTCAAGGTTCTGCCATACAAGGTCGTAAAGAACGACGACGGCGCGGCGTGGGTCGAAATTCGCGATAAGCGGTATAGCCCGCCCGAGATTTCCGCATTCATCCTGCAGAAGATGAAGCAGACGGCCGAAGATTATCTCGGCGAGAAAGTCACCGAGGCGGTCATCACCGTGCCCGCTTACTTCAACGACGGGCAGCGCCAGGCGACCAAGGATGCCGGCCGGATTGCGGGACTGAACGTCCTGCGCATCATCAACGAGCCGACTGCCGCATCGCTGGCCTACGGCCTCGACAAGAAGAAGGACGAGAAGATCGCGGTTTTCGACCTTGGCGGCGGCACCTTCGATATTTCGATTCTGGAACTTGGCGAAGGCGTGTTCGAAGTCAAAGCAACCAACGGCGACACTTTCCTGGGCGGCGAAGACTTCGACCAGCGCATCATCGATTACCTGGCCGACGAGTTCAAGCGCGATCAGGGAATTGACCTGCGCAAGGACCGGATGGCATTGCAGCGGCTGAAGGAGGCCGCGGAAAAGGCCAAGTGCGAGCTCTCGACGGTTATGGAAACGGACATCAATCTGCCGTTCATCACGGCCGATCAGTCCGGTCCAAAGCATCTCAATATCAAGCTGACGCGGGCCAAGCTCGAAGCGCTATGCTCCGATTTGCTGGACCGGCTGGAAGCGCCGTGCGTAACCGCGCTTCGCGATGCCGGCCTTAAGGCGAGCGAGATCAACGAGATCGTGCTGGTTGGCGGCATGACGCGGATGCCGGCGGTGCAGGAGCGGGTCCGCAAGATCTTCGGCAAGGAAGGCCACAAGGGCGTCAATCCTGACGAGGTCGTCGCGGTTGGCGCGGCAATTCAGGCCGGAGTGCTGAAGGGCGAAGTCAAGGATGTCCTGCTGCTGGATGTAACCCCGCTGTCGCTTGGAATCGAGACTCTGGGCGGCGTGTTCACCAAGCTGATCGAGAAGAACACCACGATTCCGACTCGCAAGAGCCAGGTGTTCTCGACGGCGCAGGACAATCAGACTGCGGTCACGATCCGAGTCTTTCAGGGCGAACGCGAAATGGCGGCGGACAACAAGCTGCTGGGCCAGTTCGACCTGATTGGCATTCCGCCAGCGCCCCGCGGCCTGCCCCAGGTCGAGGTAACCTTCGATATCGACGCGAACGGCATCGTCAACGTCCACGCGAAAGACCTGGGCACCAACAAGGAGCAATCGATTCGCATCACGGCGTCGTCGGGGCTGTCCGAAGAGGACATCAAGAAGATGGTGCGCGATGCCGAGCAGCACGCGGCTGACGACCACAAGCGACGGCTCGAAGCTGAGGCCCGCAACAAGCTCGACAACCTGGTCTACACCACCGAGAAGACCCTCAAGGAGTACGGCTCGCAGCTCGATGAGGCATCGCGCAAGGGCGTCGAGGATGCGCTTGCCGAGGCGAAGAAGAAGCTCGAGTCGAAGGACGCGGACGAAATGAATCGGGCGGCCGAGGCCCTTACCAACGCCTCCCACAAGCTGGCCGAAGCGATGTACAGCAAGACCCGCGCGCAAGGGCAGGCGGGAGGGGCGGATGGCCAGGGGGCGGCATCGGGAGCGCAAGCCGACGGATCCGGCGAAGGCAAGAAAGCCGGCGACGGTGAAGATGTCGTCGACGCGGACTTTAAGGAAGTCAAGTAAAAACCTGACGTCAGTGCCGGTGGAGGGCACTCTTCGCCCTCCACTGAGGAGGGTCATGGCGTCGCGTTAATCTATCGTTTAAGATTCCGGCACAATGCCTGCGGCCACCAAACGCGATTATTACGAGGTTTTGGGCGTACCCCGCGGCGCCAGTGAAGAGGAACTGAAAAAGGCTTATCGCCGCCTCGCCATCAAGTTTCATCCCGACCGCAACCCGGGCAACAAGCAGGCTGAGGAAAGCTTCAAGGAAATCAACGAGGCCTACCAGGTCCTCTCGGATCCCGAGCGGCGCGCCCAGTACGATCGCTTCGGGCATAGCGCATTCCAGGGACCGCAAGGGCAGGGGCCTTTCGGCGGATTCGATTTTTCGCAAGGCTTCGAGGAAGTCTTCTCCGACATCTTTGGGGACTTCTTTGGAACGGGCCGCGGGCGCTCCCGGTCGCGTTCGCGCCGAGGTGACGATCTTCGTTACGACCTCGAGGTGGAGTTCGAGGAAGCCGCTCGCGGCACGGAAAAGATCATCCGCTTCCAGCGGCTCACCCAGTGCGAGGCCTGCAACGGCACGCGCGCACGCGGAGGATCGACGGGCGCCCGGCAATGCCCGAATTGCCGCGGGAGCGGGCAGGTTCGCACTCAGCAGGGTTTCTTCTCGATCTCAACGACCTGCGGCCAATGCCGCGGCGAGGGGATGATCATTTCCGATCCCTGCCCCAAGTGCCAGGGCCAGGGGCGCGTGCGCAAGCAGGAATCGCTGTCGGTTCGCATTCCAGCCGGCGTGGACAACGGCTCGCGTCTCAAGCTGCGCGGCGAAGGGGAGGCCGGCTACGGTGGCGGCGCTCCCGGCGATCTCTACGTGATCGTTCACGTCAAGGAGCATCCGCTGTTCGCGCGCCAGGACAACGACATCGTCATCGAAGTGCCGATAAGCTTTCCGCAAGCGGCGCTCGGATGCGAGATTGAGGTTCCCACGCTCGAAGGCAAGGTCAAGCTGAAGGTTCCCGCGGGCACGCAATCCGGCAAAGTGCTGCGGCTCAAGGGCAAGGGCATCGTTGATTTGCATGGCTATGGCCGTGGCGATCAACTCATCCGCGTGGCCGTGGAAACTCCGCGCAGCCTTACCCCGCGCCAGCGCGAGCTTTTGGAAGAATTTGCCAAGCTCGACGGCAAGGCCGTTAGCCATCCGCTCTCCAAAGGTTTCGTCGACAAATTGAAAGAGATGTTCGGCTAGCCGCCGGACTAGACGGCTCGCAAGGTCCGTATTTGGGGCCTTGGAAGCGAAATGTCTGTGAGCTTCTCCTCGATGGCAGAAATCGTGGCGTATTGTCCATTGCGGACGACCGGGCTTGATGCCAGTCTCTGCTGGCATGAAGCGGATCGGATCAAACCCGCGCGGGCAATCATCACGGCGCGGCCGCGGAGCCCGGCGCATCGTGATGGTGGCGTTCGGCGACGCCCAGATTCTCGATATCGCGGGGCCGCTTGAAGTCTTCTCGCAGGCCTCGCGATGGCTTTGCGGCGAAGCGATGGACAGGCCACGCTACTATGAAGTAGCCGTGACCGCGCTGTCGCGCGGGCCTCTCGCCATGTCGAATGGCCTCGAGTTCGTGGTCGAAAAGTCGATAGACGATTTGCGCGGGCCGATCGACACGCTGATGGTGTGCGGCGGACGAGGAACCGCGGCCGCGATGCGGGAGCGGCGGCTTGTCGGCTGGATTCGCGCGATGGCGCCGCGGGTGCGCAGGATTTGTTCCGTCTGCACGGGCGCCTTCTTGCTGGCGGAGGCGGGTTTGTTGGACGGCCGTCAGGCCACCACGCACTGGCGTTCATGCGATTTGCTCAGGCGGCGCTTCCCGCAAGTCGAGGTTAAAAGCGATCCGATTTTCGTCCGCGACGGACGAATCTACACTTCGGCCGGTGTGACCGCCGGAATAGATCTCGCGCTGGCGCTGGTCGAGGAGGATCATGGTCGCCGTGTCGCGCTCGGCGTGGCGCGCGAGCTGGTGATGTTCCTCAGGCGGCCCGGCGGGCAATCGCAGTTTTCGGTGCAGCTATCCGCGCAAAGCGCCGACCGAGAGCCGATCCGCGAGTTGCAGGAATGGATCGCCGATCATATGGCCGAAGATCTTCCGGTTGCCAGGCTCGCCAAGCGAGTTGCGATGAGCGCGCGGAACTTCGCGCGCGTTTTCAGGCGCGAGACCGGGATGACTCCGGCGGCGTTCGTCGAAAGATCGCGAATCGAGGCGGCGCGCCGGCGGCTGGAAGAATCCGGCGACGGAATCGACGCGATTGCGAAGGCGTGCGGGTTTGGCACCCGTGAATCGATGCGCCGCGCGTTCCTGAGATCGCTCCACGTTCCGCCAAGCGCCTATCGCGCCCGCTTTCGTCCGGTCGCGGCGGCATGATGGCGGCGCACGATGCTTACCGCAACCGGAGGACAACGATGAAGATAGCGATCCTGGCGTTTGACGGAATCACGGCGCTTGACGCGGTCGGGCCGTATGAAGTCCTGCAGCGGCTGCCACAAGCGGAGGTCGTCCTGGTCGGAGAAACCACCGGACTCAAGCGCACCGATACAAAGTCGCTCGCGATCAATGCCGACCGGTCCATCGCGGAAGTGACCAGCGCCGACATCCTGATCGTGCCCGGCGGCTTTGGCGAAGAACAGGTTCGCGAAAAGCCGGCGATGCTCGAATGGGTCCGGAAAATCGACAAGACAACTACCTGGACAACTTCGGTATGCACGGGCGCGCTGATCCTCGGCGCGGCGGGGCTCCTGGACGGACTGAAGGCGACGACCCACTGGGCGGCATTGAATCAACTCGCCCGGTTCGGCGCGATTCCAACCTCGGAGCGCGTGGTCGAGCAGGGAAAAATCATTACGGCTGCGGGCGTATCGGCAGGGATCGACATGGCGCTGCATCTGGCGCGCAGGATTTCCGGCGATACCATCGCGCAGGCGATTCAGGTCGGAATCGAATACGACCCGCAGCCGCCGTTCGATGGTTCATCGAAGCGTGCGCCCGAACCTGTGATGGCGATCCTTCGCGAGCTGTATACGCGGCGCGGCTTGTTAACGCAGTGACGGCGGCGCGGAGCCGCCGGCCATCGAGTTCTGCGGGGATGTTCGCCAACCTTACGGCAGATGCACGAGTTCGAGCTTCAGGCCGTCTGGGTCGGTGAAGAACACCGCGTAGTAGCCGGGCATATAGTCGTATTCGCGCGGCGGATCCGTCAGCTTCCCGCCGTGTTGCTCGATTTGCGGAGCGAGCTCGTCGATCTGTTTGCGGCTTTCGGCCGCGAAAGCAATCTCGCACAGTCCCACGCGATGGCGATGGAAGGTGTCGGGGCGAAACGGCGCTTCCGCTTCCTGCACCCATACCGATCCCGCATCGTTGGACCATCCGAGCCCGCGTTTTGGCGCGTCATCGCCGAAGCTGAATTCATTCGGATAGCCGATTTTAGGCATCAGCCATCGGTAGAACTCTTTTGCTTCGTCGAAGCGATTCACGTTCAGCATCAGATGATTGATTCGACCGTTCATGATGGTCTCCTGCGCGGCATCCGCGGCGTTCGGTCTCCAGCATTCAGCGATTTAGCGCTGCCTCCAATGCTCGGCGCATCACGCCCGGCGGCGGGGCGACATCGTTGAAGAGTTGGAACGCGAGTTCTCCCTGTTCGATGAGCATCCCGGCGCCGTCGGCGCATCTTCTGTGCGCGCGGGCTGCACCGGCCAGAAACGGAGTCGGCACTCGCGAATAAAGCATGTCGTAAAAGAAACAGCGGCGAGGCGTTGAACTGTAGTCGGTCGGCGTGAAGCCGCGCGTGGTCAGTCCCATCGAGGTCGCGTTGATCACGCATGCCGAATCGGCAAGCAGCTTTGCGTCCGTGAGCGCGGCGAGGCCTGCCGCTTCGATTCGCGTCGCGCGTGAGGCGGCAGGCAAGAATCGCTTCATCAGGGCGGATGCTCTTTTCCGGGTTCGGTTGGCGATCACCACGCGCGCCGCTTTCATCCGGATCATCGCAAGCACGGCGGCCGCGGCAGCACCTCCCGCGCCCACCACGATCGCGGTGCTTCCCGCTATCGGCGCCCTGAGCGCGCGAAGGTCGCGCTCGAGTCCGCGAGAATCGGTGTTGTCGCCGACCAGCCTTCCGCGCCGATTGATGACACAGTTTATGGCGCCAAGAAGGCGGCCTTCCGCGCTGACTTCATCGACGGCCCGGAGCGCCTTCTCTTTGTGCGGCACCGTCAGGTTCACGCCGAGGATGTCCATCGCGGCGATTGCGCGAAGCGCTGGAACGAGATCCGGCGGCTTCACATGAAACGCTATGTACCGCCGGTCCATCCCCAGCGCCGCGTAGGCCGCATTGTGCATCGCGGGCGACAGCGAATGCTCGACCGGGTCTCCGAAAATCGCGGTAAAGCGAGTGGCAGCCGAGATTGGCTTGCGATGGAGCGGGGCGCCGCGCATCGATCCGGCACTTATCAGGCGGCCATTTACTTTCCGGCGCGCGCCGCGGCGCGGATTTCATTGGCGTCGATTACGAATCGGTATCGGAGGCCGGCGGCGGCGAGCGCCTCGCGGCCGCCCTCGTTTCTATCGACCAGAGCAAAACAGTCGGTCACGTCGGCCCCGGCCTCGCGAAGGGCGGCGAGCGCCTCGAGGGTCGAGCCGCCGGTCGTGATCGCATCGTCGAGGACGGCGGTCTTGAGTCCCGGGCGGAACGCCCCTTCGATGCGCTTTTGCAATCCGTGCCCCTTGGATTCCTTGCGCACGAAGCATCCCCGCAGAGCAACGTCGTGCCGGTAGGCGGCGCTGATGATCGAGCTGATAACCGGGATCGCCGCTACCGCCATCCCGCCGATCTGGGCGACTCCCGCTTCGACAGCCAGTTGCAGCATCAGTTCGCCGGCCAGGAACGACGCGCGCGGCAAAAACATCGCGGGCCGGCAGTCGAGGTAGTAATCGGAAACTTTTCCCGAGGAAAGAGTAACCTGGCGTTCGACGTAAGACTCGCGGACCAGGATGTCGATCAGTTCGTCGCGAAATCCGGCGTTCATGGCGGTGCCATCTTATCGGAAGAGAAGGGTGATGCACGAGCGGTTGCCACGGCGGCTCCGACCGCCTACTGTGGGGGGCATCTGCCGCCGTGCCCGCTCACTCTCAAAACCTCGCCTTTGTGACAACGCAGGCGAGCAAAGGTAAAATCCATTGATGCACGCAACGTCTCGATCGGCGTACTCCATTCGAGCATCGGAGCTAAAGTGATACAAAGCGAAAGCTTCCCGCCCGCAATTCTGAGCGCAGCAAGCGCTCTCCCTCCTCACTATTTCGAGCAGGAAAGGCTTACCTCGCGGCTGCGCGAGTTGTGGTCAAGCCGGCATTCCGACCTCCGCCGATTCGATCAGATTCAGGAGTCGCTGGGAATCAAAGGGCGTTACCTTGCCTTGCCGATGACGGATTATCCGCCGCTGGATACGTTTGCCAGCACCAACGATGCGTGGATCAAGGTCGCGCCGGAGCTCGGCGGATCGGCGGTTTCCGCGGCGCTGGAGCGCGCAGGAGTTTCTCCGGACCAGGTCGATCATCTTTTCTTCGTCACCGTGACGGGAATTGCCACCCCGAGCATCGACACCCGGGTGATCCGCGCGCTTGGGATGAAGCCCAACGTGAAGCGCACTCCTATCTTCGGCCTTGGATGCGTGGCGGGGGCGGCGGGGTTGGCTCGCGCCACCGATTACGTGCGTGCTTTTCCCAAGGAAATCGCGGTGCTGATGTCGGTGGAACTGTGCTCGCTGACGCTGCAGCGCGAGGATTTGTCAGTCGCGAACATTATCGCGTCGGGCCTCTTTGGCGACGGCGCCGCCGCAGCCGTGATCGGCAACGGCGCGCGGGCGCACGCCCGATCTCCGCGAGTTCTTGCCACCCGGTCGATTCTTTATCCCGGAACCGAAGACGTGCTCGGATGGGACGTCGGCAACAGCGGATTCAAGATCGTGCTGTCGGCGCGCCTCGCCGACCTCATCGCCAACAATATCGAGGCCGAGGTCGATTCGTTCCTCGGCGAAAACGGCCTGAATCGTTCCGAGATTCAACACTGGGTGGCGCATACCGGCGGACCCAAGGTGCTGCGCGCGATTGAAGATTCGCTCGCTTTGCCCGAGGGCGCATTGGCGCGCTCGTGGCGGAATCTCGGGGACATGGGGAACCTTTCGTCCGCATCGGTGCTTTTTATACTGGAGGACCTGATGCGCGCCGAGGTCGCGCGCCCCGGAGACTACGGTGTGCTCATCGGCATGGGCCCCGGATTCTCGATGGAACTGCTGCTGTTGCGATGGTGATTTCGTTCCCGCTTTATCTGGGAATTCTCGGCGCTTTGGCAGCCGAACGGGGACTGGAACTATACATCGCGCGGCGCAACGCGGCGCGCGCGTTCGCGGCCGGCGCGGTCGAGGCGGGAGAGCGCCACTATCGCGCGATGGTCATTGTCCACGCGGCGTTCCTGGTCTCGTGCGCCGCGGAACGGGCGATACGGGGTCACGGTGCGCCGCCGATAATCGCGTCGATTGCGATTGCGGCGGAACTTGGCGCCCAACTGCTGCGCTACTGGGTGATCTTTACCCTGGGCGCGCGATGGAATACGCGAATAATCGTGCTGCCGGGCGCCAAACCGGTGACCGGCGGGCCATTTCGCTTCATACGGCACCCGAATTATGTGGCGGTAGCAGTTGAAATGGCGGCGGTGCCGATGATCGGCGGCGCGTGGATGACGGCAATTCTGTTTTCAATCGCTAACGCAATCCTGATGATGGTGCGGATTCCCGCCGAAGAACGCGCGCTGGGAAAACCATATGAAGGCGCGCTCGGCGGTCTGCCCCGCTTCCTGCCGCGCTTTCGTCATGGCTGATACCCGGCGGGACCTCTCTGCCCCTCCCGGATACGATGTTGTCGTTGCCGGCGGTGGTCCGGCCGGCCTCTCCGCCGCAATCGCCGCGGCGATGCGCGGATTGAGGGTGGCAGTCTGCGAGCGGCGGACCTTGCCGATTGACAAGGCCTGCGGAGAAGGCCTGATGCCTCCGGCGGTGCGGGCGCTCGATGAGATCGGCGCTCGCGGGCTTATCGATCGCAAGGGTTGTGCGCGCCTCGACGGAGTCCGGCTGATCGAGCAGCGCGGCCGTGCCGTACAGGGCATTTTCCCGGAGCCGGGCGGACTTGGCGTGCGGAGACTCGTCCTGTCCGAGGCGTTGGCACGTCGAGCGCGCGAGGCCGGGGTGGAAATTCGCGACGGATGCGCCGTCACGGGCTACCGGACCGAGAAGCGGCGGATAATCGCGGAGACCTCCCACGGGCGGATTGCGGCGGAAGTTCTTGTAGCCGCCGACGGGTTGCAGTCGCGTTTGCGCAAGCTGGCGTCGCTCGAATTGCCGGCCCGCGGCCCGCGGCGATTCGGCATCCGCCGGCATTTTCGAATTCCGCCATGGAGCAGGTTCGTCGAGGTTTACATCGCGGGCAGGATGGAAGCGTATGTAACGCCCGTCGCCGCGGACATCGTGGGCGTCGCGATTCTGTGGGAAGAGGTTGTTCCATCTGACCGGGTATCGTTTGAGCGGATGCTGCGGAAATTTCCGATTCTCGCGGATCGGCTCGCCGCGGCTCCCGCCGCATCGCGATCGCGCGGCGCGGGCCCGATGCTGCAAAGAGTTCGCGGCGCGGTCGCTCATCGATTCGTTCTCGCCGGCGACGCGGCGGGGTACATCGACGCGATCACCGGCGAGGGACTGTCACTCGCGCTGGCATCCGGTCTCGCGCTCGGCAACATCCTGCCGCGCGCGATTGAGCAGGGCGCGACATGCCGGGCGCTGCGGGAATATGAGCGCGTCGTCTCACGCCGGTTCCGCCGCTACGCGATCTCGACGCGGGCGGTTCTGACGGCATCGCGGTATCCGCTGGTGCATCGCGGCTCGATGGCCGTGCTGCGATCGTTTCCTCGATTGTTCGAGTTGGCGATGAAGTGGGCGTTTGCGGACGAGTCGCCCGCAAACGCCGTCAGCCGTCAGTCTTTCATCCCCGCGGGAGCGCGAGACCATGACGAGCCGTTGGTAGGAGTCAGGTAGTTGCCGGGGTTGGCCACGATGTCGTCACGCGCGTCCGGGTACTTTTCCAGGTACTGCGCGAGCGCGGGATGCTTCGCGACGAACGACTGATTTTCAACCAGTTTCGGATTCTTCGCCAGCTTGCTCGCCAGAGAAGGATCGTCCGCCGTTACCTGGCTGAAAGCGCCGAGCTGGTCGAGGTTCAAGCCGGCATTGCTTCGCTCGAAGACGATTGTGGTGTCGCCGTGTTTAACGACGCCGACTACCTGTGCGGAAGGTGAATCCTGAGCGAACAACGGGAACGCCGGCATGATCGAAAACAAGGTTGCTGCCAATACCGCTACAAAATGCTTCATGCGCCACCTCCTCGAAGTGGTGTCCGTTTCGCAGGCAGAGGGGAGCGAGAACCGTGCCACCATCCGCGCCTGCATTTTCAATGCGGAAGCGGGGAATGTCACGCGCGACTCTGTAAAATTGTTGCGGATGCCGCCGGATGGCGTCGAAGCGCGGCAGGTACGCGATTTTACGGCATCGCGGCGGGCCAAGGCTGTGGTATTATCGCCATCGTGCTTTTCGCGCCGTTTTTATTCTTCTACGTTCTCCTGTTCTTTTTCGGGCTCGCCTTCCTCTTCGTCCTCATTCAGATCGGGATCATCAACTATGTATTCCAGGCGCTGGGCCTGTCTCCGCATGTCGCCTTTCTGGCCCTGCTGGTCAGCCTGATAGGCAGCTACGTAAACATCCCGATAACGCGTGTCGAGTCCGGCAGGCTTCATCCGGTCGAAGTGATCGAGCACTTCGGGATGCGCTATCGAATGCCGATGCGATATGCGGGGGAATCCACCGTGGTCGCGATCAATCTGGGCGGCGCGATCGTTCCGCTGGTGATTTCGTCGTGGGTCCTGCTGCATTGGATGAGCACGATCATGCCCGCGATCGTGGGAACCGCGGTCGTTGCGTTCGTGGTGCATCGCTTCGCCCGTCCGGTGCCGGGACTTGGAATCGCCACGCCGATGTTCATTCCGCCGATCGTTGCGGCGCTGGTGGGATGGCTGCTCGGCTCGTCGATACATCATGCGGACGGCGTCGCGTACGTAAGCGGCGTGATGGGCACCCTGATCGGCGCCGACATCATGAATCTGGGCCGGCTTCGCGATCTCGGCGCGCCGGTCGCATCAATCGGAGGAGCCGGCACCTTCGACGGCATCTTCCTTACCGGCATCGTCGCCGTCCTGCTCGCCTGAATCGCTGCGATAAAGCGGCATCACCCGGCAAGGTCTCCCGCCCTGCGAATCAGGCGGGCTTGAATTTTACCAGGGTATGCCCCGGTGCAACGTCGTCGAAGTACACCGCGACCGGCATATCAACCCGCACCTGTTCGGGCGGTGCCGCGATGTTCGTGGTCATCCGCGGCCCTTCGTCGAGTTGCACGATTGCGAGCACGTACGGGCCGTCGGCAAAGGAGCGCGATGACGCCCGGCGCACGACCGTGTAGCTGTACACCTTGCCGCGCCCGCTGACCGGACGCCATTCGAGGCTGTCGGAAAAGCATGTCGGGCAGCGATCGCGCGGATAGTAGATGAACGCCTTGCAGGCTTCGCAGTATTGAAGCTTCAGTTCGTGCCGGCGCGCGGCCTCCCAGAACGGAAGGCTGGTCGGCGATGGTTTCGGAAGCGGTTTGATATAGTCGCTCATGATCGACGCTCCAGGACCAGGCTGACCTGTTCGCTCATTATTCCACCGTTGCCGTTGACGTAGCCGAGGTGCGCGTCCTTGACCTGTCGCTTGCCGCCCCGGCCCATCAATTGGCGAATCGCTTCGGTTACGTGGCTCATCCCGCCGGCCAGCCCGGGTTGTCCGAACGACAACTGGCCGCCGTGCGTGTTGCACGGGAAATCGCCCTTCCAGGTGAGGTCGTGTTCCTCGACGAATTTGCCGCCCTGTCCTTTTTTGCAGAAGCCGGCATCCTCGAGCGTGACGATGACCGTGATCGTGTAGCAGTCGTAGGGACAGACGAAGTCCATGTCCTTCGGCGCTAGGCCCGCCATCTTGAATGCCGCCTCGGCGGCGGGCTTGATGGGCGATTCGACGATCGAGGGCGCGTAGGTGATCGTCGCGTGGTTCGCGTATTCACCGGCCCCGAGTATCCATACCGGAGGATGCTTCGCGCGTTTGGCGACGTCCGCCGACGCGACTATCACCGCCGCGCCCCCGCTTACGGGGCTTACGATTTCGAACAGGTGCAGCGGATCGACGATCATCCGGGATGACAGCACGTCGGAGATCGTGAGCGGCTTGTCGTTGAAGGTCGCGAGCGGATTGTTAAGCGCATTCGCGCGCTGATCGACGGCAACCTTGGCCATCTGCTCCGCCTTGGTGCCGAATTCGAACATGTGCCGATGCGCGATCATCGCGTAGCCGCAGTTCGCGCCGATATTGCCGTACGGCGCCTCGAATTCCCGCTGGACCGACACCGTCGGCACGCGCTGATCGCCGGCGCGATTCAAGTCCGCGACGACGCACAACACCGCGTTGCACATCCCGGCGTCGATTGCGGCGGCCGCCCGCCAGATCATCCCGGCCGGGCTTGCGCCGCCGATGTCCACCACGTTGAGCATCCGCGGGCGCAGGCCAAAAACCTCGGCCGCGCTCGCCGGATAGATCATCCCCGGGTCGGAGAAAGGCATTCCGACCAGGAATCCGTCGATATCGTTTTTTTCGAGGCCCGCGTCGGCGATCGCTTCGGCCGCCACCTTGCCCATCAGGCCGAGCGCGGTGGCATTGCCGGGCTCCTTGAGCGGCTTAAGTTCTCCGATTCCGATCGCGGCGGCTTTTCCCTTAAGGCTCATGACGAGTGCTCCTTGTCCGCGTCCACGTCGCAACCTGAACGCTTACCATAAAACGGCCGGGCAGCGTGATGGGCGCGGCGGGGCGGCGGTTCAGAAGTTGTAGAGGCGCTTCGCTTCGGCGCGAAGTTCGGAGCGGAAGTCGGGATGCGCGATCGCGATCAGTTCGTTGACCCGCCCGCGAATCGACTTTCCCTTGAGCGTCGCGATTCCGTACTCGGTGGCCACGTGATGCACGAACGTGCGCGGCGCGGTTACGATGCTGCCGGGCGCGAGACTCGCCACGATCCGCGAGACTCGCTCGCCTTTGACGATCGAGCTGGAAGGCGTCACCAGGATCGTCTTGCCGCCGCCGAGACTGGCGCCGACCACGAATGCGGTCTGCCCGCCGGTGCCGGTGTACATCGCTGGCCCGAGCGATTCGCTGTTGGCCTGTCCGGTGAGATCGACCGAGAGGGCGTTGTTGATCGCGATGAGTCCCTCTTCGCGGGCGATCAGGCGGATGTCGTCGGTGAAGTTGAAGTCATAAAGATGAAAACGCGGATCGCCGTCGACAAATTCCAGCTCTTCGCGCGGCGTGAGCGGCGCGAATCCGCTCCCGACCACCAGGCCGGGGAAAAGCTTCTTGTACTTGCCCGTCAGCACGCCGTCGCGCACCAACGGGGCGGTATAGTGCGGCACGATCTCGGTTTGCATCCCGAGGTCGTGATGGTTGGCGAAGTGCGGCATGATCGCGCCCGACATCGAGCCCACGCCGATCTGAATCGTCGCGCGATCCGGCACCAACTCCTTCGCGACCATCGCGCAGACCGTGTCGATGACTCGCTTTTCCTCTTCCGATGGCTGGGGCAGGGTCACTTCCGGCAGTTCGATCGAGCGCTCGACGAACCAGTCAATCTCGGAAACATGAATCTGGTTGTCCCCGCCCACGCGGATTGATTTGGGGTCTATTTCCGCGATCACCAGGTCGGCGTTGCGCGCGAGCAGCTTGGACATGATCTGCACTTCGCCGAAATTCACATAGCCGTCGTCGTCGGGCGGAGACACCGTCAGAATGAAGACGTTGAAGTCTTCCATCGACGGCGGCAGATGGCCCTCGCGGTAGTACGCGACCGGAGTGAAATCCGCGCGCCCCTCGGCGTAGATCGCCCGGTCGTAGGGCGAGACGTAATGCGATTCGAGCCTGAAGCGCTCGCCGAGTCCCGGCAGATTCCAATCGAACGCCGCGGCGCTGTGGTAAACCAGCACGTCCTCGGTTTCCATCAGCCGGGCGGCCAGCGCCGAGCACATCAGGTAGGGTGTCGCCTGCGCGATGGAGAGGCAGATGCGATCGCCGGACTTGATGTGCGAAGCGGCCTCTTCCGCCGATACCAGGCGATCGCCCAGCCGGGCGCGCCAGTCGCGGGCGATGCTGGAGCGCGGAGCGGTAGCCATCACGCGGCAGTGGTGGACAGGGCTGGGTCGATTCCGATCTCGCGCAGAAAGCCCGAGGTGCGCTCGTTGAGCAGCCCGACCTTCTGCATGTTGGTCACGATCGTCTGATGCATCTCGCGGCGGAACAGCTTGCGGAAGTAGGCGGCATCGGCCGATCCCGCGCCGCGCGCGATCTCCTTGCGCGCCCGCTTCACCTCATCGATTTCGCGCGCGTTCATCCCGACCGCCTCGTAGGCTTCCTGCGGGAACTGCCCGCTCAGCACCAGGTGAATCGCTTCGCGGGTGAAGTCTTCGAGCTCGCGCGTCTCCGACGGGCTCAGGGTTGCGATCGCGTCGGGCAGGCTCAGGACCGAAAACCCCATATGCCGGGATTCGTCCGCGAGAATTCGCTTGCAGATCGAGCGCAGCAGCGGATCGATCGCGGTCTCACTCAGCATCCGGAACAGCGCCACCGCGAAGGTTTCGGCGATAAGCTGCAGGCCGACCGTCTTCACGAACCATTTGCCGTGTCCGAGAATATAGTCGAACAGGGTGCGGATGTTTTTGGTCAGCGGGTAGATTCGTCCCCCGCATTTCTCCGCCAGGTAGCGGCTCAGCACTTCGGTATGCCGCGCCTCGTCGATTACCTGGGTGGCCTGGAAGAATTTCGCGTCGTTGCTCGGGACGATATCAACGAGCTGGCTGCAGGCAAGCATCGCGCCTTCTTCGCCGTGGAGAAGCTGCGAGATACGCCAGCACGAAAATTCGACGTTGAGCTCGGCGAAGCGTTTGGCGTCAAGCCGATTCAGCACCTCAGTTCCGTGGCCATCGACCAGCTCGTTGGCGAAGATGCCGCGGTCGAGATCGACGGATTGCGACCAGTCGATATCGCGCGAGGCGTTCCATTGATCGCGCTTGGCCTTTTCGTAGAGGCTGCGCAGATCGGGCGCTTCGGACGAATAGGAGCGTTGGTAGATAGTTTCGAGCGTGGTTGAGATTCGTTCCGCTGTCTCCGCCATGTCCGGGCTCCTCCGGGCTGCATCGTATTGCCTCAACTTAGCAAATTCATGCGAGATCCGAAAACCTTCCGATCGGTAGGTGAAAGGCGCCGCCTTGACTGTCGATCCGCAAACATAAATGCTGGCCAGTTACGGAGAGGTTCGGGAGTCAGGTTTAACCGGCGTGACTCGAAATCACGTGTGCCCTCGTGGCACCGGGGGTTCGAATCCCCCCCTCTCCGCCACTTTCCAAACCCGCCATGCCCCTTCAAATTCTCCGGCGAGCCCGGGTGCGCGGGTCGAAGCGCGTCATCCGTCTTACGTTTGTGAGGGTCACCGCCCTCACCGCGGCGATTCGTCGTCTTGGGATTTCGTAGCCCGAGATATGCGTGGCCGGTCCGGATCGGAAGGCGATGCCTTCGCTCGGGTTCGCGTCATGTCGCTGAGCCGCCAGATTGCGAAATGGCCGTGGCCGCGCGTCGCCGCGTTGTTGAAATCCACCAGCGCCGCATCGCGCCGCAATTCGAACTCGCCCGCCGGCGCGCGCGTTAGTGGGCTCAGCAGCGACGTGTGCGTGCCCTGATCGCTGCCGATCGCATTCATGAAGGGGTATGAAATCGCCTCGCCGCAACGCGGCGATGGACCAAAGTAGTAATCCGCGCCAACTTGCTGCGCATAGCGGATGATTCCATCCCGCTTCAGCTTGTCGTCGAACGCATAGTCGTTCGTGAGGCCGTCGAGCGCGACAATCCTGCGCCCGCTCAGATATGCGAGGTTTCCGGGAGCATCGACAGCCAGCACGATCGCATCAGGCGGCAGGTTGTGCTCGATCCAGCGGGATGCTCCTTCGACAAAGGACGGGTCCGTCGGATCGAATCGATCGAGCGCCAGCGGCCGTAACGGATTGACGACGCTATATCCGAATGCGCGCGTCCATCCCCGCGTGAGCGCAAGCACGACCAGCGCTGTCGCCGCCGTGGCGCCAAGCCCACGCGGGAAGAATCGGTCCAGGAAGAGCGCGAGGTTCACGGCACCCACCGTCCAGTACCAGGCGAAAGAGGTGGTTGAGTATGCGGCAAAAAACAGGATGTAACCCGCTTGCAGCAGGGTTCCAATCGATGCTGCAAGCATCACCAAATCGCCCTCGACTATCGCGTCGATCAGGCTCGCCGCCGCGATCGCTGAGACGATCGCGCCGAGCCGCCCGACGTACGAGGGCTCGATCGTCAGATGAGGAAACGCCGACTTGATCGCGCCCGAGATCGGGACCAGATGCCCAAACTGCGCATGATTCCACGCGAGATAAAGCGCGATCGGCGGCGCGGCCGTCTCCGTAATCGCGATCGCGCGGCAAACCAGCCCGCGCAGGTCAGCGCCGGCGAGCGCGATTACGGCGCCCGCACAGACGAGAAAAACGTTGTCCAGCCGTGCGAGACAGACCGCAGCCGATGCGATCCCGAAGCGGCGCCACGATGCGAGCTCGTCGCGAGCCTCGCCCGTGCATCGGTCCATTTCGTAAAGCCACCATGCGATCGCCGCGAGCGACAGGTGGGTTTCCAAGCCGAATAGCGCGGTGCCGTAGCCGAATACCAGGAGCGCCGCGCCAGGCATCGCGGATCGCCCGCGCCGGTCCTCGGTGCGCGCAAACGCGACGATCGCGAGACCGAGCCATACGAACTCGATCACCGCCCCGAGCCTGAGCGCGGGCATCTTTCGGCATCCCACCGCCGCCATCGCCATGATCGTCACGAGCATCTGCAGGGGATGATAACCGTTGGTGCTCTCGATCCCGTTGAAAGTCGAACCGTGGCCCTGAACGACGTGCCACGCGATCTGCGGATAGAAGAGCGCATCGTCCGGGAAGAACGGCAACGGATGGATCAAAACAGGGACCCCGAGGAGGATTAGGACGGCAGGCAGGAGAAGCCCGCTATGAACCCTGGGCATCGCGGGTAGAATATGACTCCCTGTCGTTAGGAATCAAGGTTTTGTTGAGGATGGATCCAGACTGGAAACCGGGGCGCGACTGTGATCGTGAACGCCAAGCTGCCCACCGGATTGCCGATCACCGTGCGGCTCGGCTCCGGATACCGGGACGGATCGCTTCGTACTGGCTTAAGGGATCGTCGGGCGAGATCGAGGCATGCGGGTTCGATTGGACCAGCTACCAGAATCCGAACGCCGATGTCAGAGGGCACGCGCGGCGGATTCCGCGGATGTTCGGGGGAATCGTCATCGTTCCGCGCACGCCGCTGGTGAACGATCGCTACACGTGTTTGTCGATACCGAGCGGCAGAAACTCGAATGGAGTTTTACGGTCGCCGACCAGTCCTCCACCGCCACGACTTCGGCGAGCATGTGTTGATCGCGCGCGGAGGATTCTGAGGACGATCAGGCGCGCCGGCGCGCGCGCTGATTCGCGCTGGAGGTCGAGTTTTTTCGATCCGATGGGCGCGCGGCGAGTGCGCCGCGCAGAAACATCTGCCCCGCCGTGGTCGCGACCGTTTCGTCAGAAAGCGGATGGAGATCCTTGCCGCCCATCAGCTCCTGCGAGAGCAGGAAGAACCAGAGCATCCCGACCAGGCATTGCGCGGCGGCCAGCGGATCCTGCTGTCTCAACACCCCGCGCTTCATCCAGGTGTCAAGGTAACCGGCGAGCGAGCGGTAGGCGCGAAGGCCGACCTGCTCGGTGAAGAGCTTGGCGCGCTGCGGATTGCTGTGAATCTCGCGCACGATCACACTGGCGAGGTCCTTGCGGGCGCGAAAGCGATTCCAGATTTCGGCTACGAGAGTCGGGATGCCGAGTTCGGGAGGAACCTCGCGCATCGACTCGACCATCTCGGGCAACTCGGGCAGCAGTGAGTAGCGCCGGATGAGGCTTTGAAGCAGGGCTTCCTTGGTTGGGAAGTAGAGGTAGAGGGTGCCCTTGGCGAGTTCGGCGGCGGCGGCGATTTCGTCCATCCTGGCCTCGGCGAAAGAGGCCTGAGCGAAAATCCTGAGGGCGGCGTTGAGGATTACATCGCGGCGCGCTTCGACATAGCTGTCGTGGTTGGCGGCGCTGACCCTGGGCACGCTTGAATCATAACTGACGGGTCAGTCATAATTCAATACGATTAATGACCGACCGGTCGGTTATTTCGCGATGGCCTCCTCTCCCAAATCCATCGATCTTCCCGCCCGGGAGCTTCCACACCTCGAGGCCGTCCCCGCAGCCGCCCCCGCCGCGCAACCACACAGCCACAAGTGGCTCGTCGCGATCGCCGTGATGCTTGGTGCGACGCTCGAAGTCCTCGACACCTCGATCGTCAACGTATGCCTGCCGCACATGCAGGGCAGCTTCTCCGCCAGCGTCGACGAAGTCTCGTGGGTGCTGACGAGTTACATCGTGGCGAACGGGATCATGATTCCGCTGACGGGCTGGATTTCGGCCCGCTTCGGCCGCAAGCGCTACTTTCTGGTCTCAGTCGTCGTGTTCGTAATCGCGTCGGCTCTATGCGGGATGGCAGGTTCGCTCTCTGAGATGGTCATCTTCAGGCTGGTGCAGGGAGCGGCGGGCGCCGCGATGATCCCCTCGTCGCAGGCGATCCTGATGGAAACCTTTCCGCCGGCGGAGCAGGGGCTGGCGATGGCGACGTGGGGCGTGGGGCTGATGGCGGCGCCGGTGCTGGGGCCGACGCTTGGGGGCTGGATCACCGACAACTGGAACTGGCGCTGGAATTTTTACATCAACCTGCCCACGGGAATTATCGCGGCGGTGATGGTCTATTGGTTCGTGCACGATCCCGATTATCTGCAGGCGGCGCGCAAGCGCGCGGGCCGGATCGACTACGCCGGCATCGCGGCGCTCGCCGCCGGGCTCGGCCTGCTGCAGATAGTGCTCGACCGCGGGCAGCGGGCGGATTGGTTCGCGTCGACCTGGGTATGCGCATTTACGGCGGCGGCGGTGCTTGCGCTCATCGCGTTCGTGCTCCATGAAATGCGCTTTCCGGATCCGATCCTCGATCTCACGATTCTAAAGATTCCGCAGTTCGACATCTCCGTGACGATCATCATGGTGATGGTCCTCGTGGTGTATGGGGCGAACCTGCTGAATCCGCTGTTCCTGCAGGAGCTGCTCGGCTACACGGCGTGGAAGGCGGGGCTCGCGGTCGCGCCGCGGGGGCTCGGAACGCTGGTCGCCATGTTGGTCGTCGGGCAGCTCTCGCGCCGGGGAATCGACACCCGGCCGCTGGTGGGCGCGGGCTTCCTGGTGCTGGCGGCGACGACCTGGACGATGGGCCATTGGCAGCTTCAGGTCGGGATGAACAACATCTTCTGGCCGGTGATGCTCTCGGGGCTGGGGAGCGGGCTGGTGTTTCCGACAATGTCGGCGACGACGCTTGCCTGCGTGGAGCGCGAACGAATCGGCTACGCCGCGAGCCTTTACAACATGGTGCGCAATACCGGTTCGGCGATCGGAATTTCGCTGGTTACCAACCTGATGAACAGCCGCCAGCAAATCCATCAATCGTATCTCACGCAGCACGTTACCGTGTTCAACGCATGGAGGATGGATGCCGCGGGAGCGAGGATGCCCGGTGCGCCGCACTCGGGGCTTGTTCACGGTCTCGTGACCGGGCAGCTTCAGGGATTCGGGATGCTGTACCACACCGTGCAGCAGCAGGCATCGCTGCTCGCCTACAATGACATCTACCGGCTGCTCGCGATGCTCTCGCTGGCGTTCGTGCCGGCATTCATGCTCCTGCGCCGGCCGGCGGGCGGCGGCGCACCCGCGCATTGAAACCATTCATTGGTTGGGGTGATTTTTCTCCCAGCGGGTTTCGCGGTTCATATAGCGGTGCGGATGCGACCTCCATTCCTGGCGCGCGACCGGATGGTGCGCCATGAACTGCTGCAGGCCCGGATGATTCTTCATGTAGTTGGGATCGTCCACCAGGCCTGGGTGTTTCTCCAGTTGCTGCGCAACCTCGGGATGACGGTCCAGGTAGTTGTCAGTGCTGCTTAGCGGGTGCGGCCGATCCTCGTACTGCTCGTAGCCCGCTTCCCGATTCATGAAACGGTACGGATGGGTTTGCAGGTCCTTGCGTACTTCGGGATGGGCGGCGAGATAGTCGTCGAGTCCCGGATGCGATGCGAGAAACTGCGGATTGTCGGCCAGGCGGGGATTGTCAGCGAGTTGCTGCGCCACTTCCGGATGCTCGTCGAGATAACCGCGATCGAAGCGGCCAACCGGTCCGGGTCCCGCGCCAGGGTCGGCCGCGCCAGGGCTGCCCCTCTGCGCCAATTCGTTCTGTTCCTCGGGGTACATGGGCGGACCGAAAGCCGGGGGCATCGTTCCGCTCATGCCCTGAGAGTTGTTCATGAAACTCTGCGGGCCGGGATAGTTGGCCAGAAACTGCCGATTACCGCCCATCGATGGGCCGGCGGAGAACCGCTGCGGCGGCCCGGAATGGTTGTGCATGCAGGTTCCGCCACCGCTTTGCGCCATCGCTGTTGATGCGATCGCGCCGCCAAGCAGAATGCCCGCCAAAGCGCCGAGTGATCGTTTCATCGTGAGCTCCTCCATTCAATGCCGGTTAAAGCAAGGACAACAGCCCGTTTACCGGCGCTCGAATTGCGATTAGTGGCGCGCGGCAAACAGCAGGATTCCCGTGCCCTGCGCAAGACGGCCGACTGCAGAACCGACCTGCGCGGTCGTGCGCCACGCCTGGTTGCTCTGATTGGCCAGATGGTCTTCGAGCTGCATCTTCTGTTCGGGGCTGAGCGAGCTGTAGGACGCGTTGTAGTAGCTGGGCGCGTATGCCTGTGCGGTTCCCTGTGGATCGTAGGCCGCGCAACCCGCGAAGGTCGCGGTCACGGCGGCAAGAACCATCAGGCCGGCGGCGCGGCGGAATCTGGAAACTCCATTCGGGGTCTGCATAGATGCCTCCGTCTCAGCCGGTTGGACGCGTGACGGCGACGGATCGTTTACCGCGGACGCTATCCGGACGCTCCGGTAAACGATTTGCCTGCGGGTTTCGTCTAAACGCGCGAGAAGGCTAGCATCGAGGCACGGCGGATTCGGTTCTTCGCCTTTCGTATGCGAGGGCCGGCCCAAGCATTAACAGGAAAAGACCGGTCTTGGCCGAGCTGACAGATGAAGAACTGTGCTCGAGAGTGGCCCTCGGCGACCATGGCGCGTTCGAGGCGCTCGTGGACCGGCATCAGGCCCGCGCCTACCGCCTTGCCCATTCACTGTTGGGAAGCGAAGCGGACGCGCGCGATGTGTCGCAGGAAGCTTTCATCAGATTGTTCCAGTCGGCCGGACAATTCGACGGACGAGCCCGATTTTCGACCTGGTTCTATCGGATCGTCGTCAATCGATGCATCGACCACAGACGGCGGGAAAAGTCGTGGAGCCGGCTGGTGCCGCTGCGCGGGTCGCTGGATGAACCGGGCGAGAGCGTCGATCCGCCTTCATCGGAGGAAGCGCCGGATGCCGCCGCGGAGCGGCTCGAGAGTGCAAACCGGCTTTCTTTGGCGCTCGCCCGGCTTTCGCCCAATCAGCGTGCCGCCGTGCTTCTGCAGGTCCAGGAAGGGCTTACGAGCCGCGAGATCGCGGCGGTGCTCAACTGCTCGGAAAACACCGCCCGCGTCCACATCCATCGCGGCCTCGTGGTGCTCAGAAGACAGCTCAAGAGGGGCGAATGAAACCCGACACGCATCCTGACCTCGCGCTGGTGCCCTATCTTCGCGGCGAGCTGAGCCAGGCCGAACGCGAGAGCGTAGCCCTGCATCTGGACGGATGCGCGCGATGCCGCGCGGAGCTCGATGCGTTCGCGGCGGTCCTCGAGCGGGTAGCGAGCGGAATCGGCGATCTGCCGGCGCCCGACTGGATTGCGTATCGCAGCGAGCTCCGGCGCAAGCTCGAAGGACGCGGCACGCGCCGCCATCGGCTTTGGCTGGCGGGATGGGCGTCGCTGGCTGCCGCCGGCGTCGCGGCGGCACTGGTTCTTGCGATGCGTCCTTCGTCGCGCAAGGCGGTGCCGATGGAAGAGCTTGCGATGGAACAGCAGCTCGGCTCGAACGATCTGGGCCTGTTGGAGAACTATCCTGTGGTGGAACGGCTCGATCTCCTGGAAAACTACGACGTGATCGAGCATCTCGACCAACTTCCGCCGCCCGAAGAACCACATGACTCGCAGTCGTAGCCTTATGACTCTGGTTCTCGCCGCAGCGATCATCTCGTTCGGATCGGAGCGCGCCTCTGCTCAGTCCGCCACGCCGCCCGACATCAGGATGTTGCTTGACCTCGACCTGTTCCGTCCGCACTCCAGTAGCCATCAGGACGACGGCGGCAACGACTCGATGCTGGATCAGATTCAGGCACTGCGCGCGATGGGATATCTGAACAACAGCCCCGGGCCGTACCCGCCGCCCGCTTCGGCCGGGGCATCAGACGTCCCGGCAAACCAGCCGATCAATGGATTGCGCGGGAAGGAGATTGAATGAACGCGCGCCGGTTCTTCCTTGTGTGGTTCGTTTGCGCGCTGCTGCTGGGTCCGTGCGCGCTTGCCCAGAGCGCTTTGCCCGGAGAGCCCGCGAACGAGGCGGAGCGCGCGCTGGTCGATTCGCAGCCCGATGTTTGGGCGCGGCTAAGTCCGCGCCAGCGCGAACAAGTGCTGGAGAATTTCCGGCAATGGCAACAGATGCAGCCCGAGCAGCGCCAGGCGGCTCAGCACAATTTCCAGGAATTTCGAAAGCTGCCGCCCGACGAGCGCCGGCAGGTGCTGCAAAGCCTCCATCAATGGCGTCAACTGCCGCCCGAGCGCCGCGAGCAGTTGCAGGGCGCGTATACGCGCTTCAAGAAGATGCCGCCGGAGCAGCGCCAGCAGATCATGCAGCGCTACCGGCGCTTCGTGCAGCTTCCCCCCGAGCAGCGCCAGAGGCTGCTCAACAACTACCAGCGCTGGCAGCAGATGACCCCCGAGGAACGCGAGCGCTCCATCCGGCAGTGGCGCCGCGAGCAGCACCCGCATCCGAGGGTCGGCCCCAGGTTCGAAAAGCATCTGCCGTGACCGCGCGCAAAAGCCGTTAATTCGGCTCCTGAAGCGCGATGGTCATGACCCGCGCGATTTGGCGGTGTCCGCGAGGGCTGCCGCTCAATCAGAGACGAAGCCGTACAGCTTCGCGGCGTTGGCGCATACGATCTTGTGGCGTACCTCAGCCGGCAGATGCCCCATCTCTCGCGCGATGTATTCCTGCGAGTCGGGCCAGATGCCGTCAGGATGCGGGAAGTCGGATCCCCACATGATGTTGTCGGCGCCGATCTCATCGAGCATCTTGAGGCCGACGCGATCGCTCTGGTAGGTCGCGTAACACTGGCGGTACCAGTACTCGCTCGGCTTCATCTTCAAATCGAGATCCTTGAACTGGTCTTCCCACTCGAGATCCATGTGATCGAGCACGTAGGGGAGCCATCCGATGCCGCTTTCGCCGACAACCATCCGGAGTCCCGGGTGATGTTCGAGCGCGCCGCCAAAGATAATCGCCATCAGCGGCACCGCCATGTACATCTGAAAGCTGGTGATCATCGTTGCGAACGCGGCGCGTCCGACCTTCGGCGCGAGCTTGCTCAGGTCGGGCAGTCCTCCTCCGATGGTATGCAGATGAATCGGCAGGCGGGCTTCCTCCGCGATAGCCCACAACGGCTCCCAGGACGGATCCCAGAAGGGCTGGATGTCGGGGCGGTTGGCGATATCGAGTCCGCGCACCACGCCTTCCTTCGCGACCCGCTCGACCTCGGCCACGGCCGCGCCGATATCGTGGCTCGGAATTGACGCGAGTCCCGCGTAGCGGTCGGGATGAGTGCGGCAGAACGCGGCGAGCCATTCATTGTAGATGCGCAGCATCTCGGTTGCGGCTTCGTCGTCGTTGAGGCGCATGCTCGCGCCGAGAATTCCGTAGAGGACTTCGGCCTGCACGCCGTCGCGCTCCTGGTCTTTGAGGCGCAGCTCCGGGTCGGTGAGGCGCCGGATTCCTTTTTTTCCGTCGTCGTAGAGACCCGTCGATGCCATCCGGTCGGAGCGATGGATCTGTCCGGGAACGTACTCGCGCCCCGCCGATCCCATCCCGTTGACGAGACCGAATCGCGCACCGTTCTTCGCAACCCACATCCCGCCCTTGCTGGTCTCGACGACGTAGGGCATCCGGTCCTTCAGGTCCTTGCGCGCGTTGGAGGTGAACAAATCGGGCGGAAGCCAGATCAAATCGATATGACAATCGGCGGAAATGAATTCGTACTTCATGCGCGATCTCCCCCAGTAGTCCTGGTTTCAACTACACTCCCCGCACCGATCTTGCTCCAGCAGCATCGCAAGTGGCAAACGCCTGCCGCGGTCCCTCACGCACCCGGAGCAACCGGGCTATTCAGCGTTGACGCGCACCGTCATCAATTGAAGCTCGAGCGTGCGAATCAGATCGGCCACGTGTTCGCCCGCGGCCAGGTCGTTTTTAGATCCTGACGCTCGAAGCGGTTGCAGGGCGGCGTCGAGGCTTGGGGCGGCCGCGCTCGACACCATCGTGCGTAGAGGCGCATCCGCCAACTGGCCGGGTTCGAGTTGCGCGCGGATGCTGGAGAGCCAGGACTCCAGGCGCGCGCGAACGGCGTCATCGAATGTCGCGCAGGCTCGATTGCCGCCGCCGCGGTCGCGAAGCGAAAGATTGCCTAGCACAAACGCCAGCCGGCGCATCGTGTCGAGTGCGTCCACAAGATTGCGGGCATCGATCGCCGACGATCTCCCCTCGAGCTGCGCATCCGCCGCGACATTGAGCATCGCTTCGATTCCGAATATCAAATCTCTCTCAGCCGATGCGGCCGCGCCGGCAGGGAGCGCGAGGCCCGGGACGAGCCGCACGAGGGCGCTCAAAGGACGCTCGATCTGTTCCGCCAGCGTGCGATTTGGAAGCTCGATCGATACCACCGAGACGACCGCGCGGATAATCATGCCGAGGCTGATTCCCCAGATGGTCCAGATCGACCCGATCACTTCGGGCCGTGGCCCCGGGCCGCTGAACGCGATCACGAAGGCGGTTGCGCCAATGGCAAGATACGACAATTCGCCGCCGCCTTCGCCGAGATAGGTCATCAACAGGACCGCGATGAAGATCGCGGCCATGTAAGGCGCCATCGAGGTGAAGCTGGGCGCGACTGCGATGGTTCCGAGCGCGGCGAAGGCGAGGGCACCCGTCGCCCCAATTGCGCGCATCGTGAACTTCCTCGCGGTGGCGCCGTGGCTGGGCGGGCCGCCGATCATGAGAAGCCACAGCGCGGCGTGAATCGCGGCGTTGTTGTCGAACAGTCCGGCCACGAACGCAATCGTCATCGCCACCGTATGGCGCGCGCAGAACCGAACCAGGAACTTGTTGAGACGAAACGGCTCCCCGCTGCGATGACGGACTGGTTCCGCGGTCGCTTCGTCGGGCAGTTCGAGGGGATCCGCCGAGAGCAGATAGCCGATTGCCTTGAGATGGCCGATAACCGCGCCCATCGCCCCCTCCGCGGCGTCATCCAGCGCCTGCAATCGGGCGCGAAAGGCTGCCAGCGAATCGAAATGGCCTGGCTGCTTCGACTCTCCGTCGGGACCAATCCCCGCGATGTACTCATCGAGGGCGGTTTCCAGAATGCCGGCAGTCTCCACGAGCTCGCGTTTGGTCGCGTCGGAAAGGCTCGCTCCCGCCTGGCTGCAAGCGGGAATGCAAAGACGGTCGATCTGGTTATGGATTCGTTCCGCGACCATCACGGTCGCGAGCAGCGCCGCGGTCGTCCGCACTTTTCCCGCCGCGCGCGTGACCGGCGCCGCCAACGCCATATGGTAGGCGAGCTTGGATGCGACCGCGCGGTCGCGTTCCACCGGCGTGTCGCCAACGAAGATCCCGATGAGCAGGCTGAGCCTACGGCGGGATCGGGCAAGCGTGGTCGTGAGCGATCTTGCGAGAACCGAGGTGGCCGGTTCGGGCCAGATGACGTTGTTGAAGAGCCACAGGAGCGCAACCGCAATTGCCACCCCGGAGAACATCTGCGCGTTGTCCCATCCAAGCGTCTTGCGGTCGAAGACCACCATATAGAAGGCGGTCGCGGCGGGAATCTGAATCCACAACCAGAGCCTGCCGAGCCTGGGGACTCCGTAGATGAGGTAAGTGGTTACGGCGGCAAAAGCGATAAAGACGCAGATGTGAACGACCGGGTTGTCAATCGTCGCTCCCGCCAGGAACAACGTCAGCGTCTGGATCGCCGCGGCTGCCACCAGGAAACAGATCGCGGTGCCCAGGCCGAGCGCGAACTCAGGCACGGCAAGACTGACGAGCAGCGTAAGTCCGAGGGGGTTCACGATCTGAACCGATGCCATCAATCCGGCGCCGATTGCGGTTACGAAGGCGACGCGCGCCGCCCGCCGCCATCGGCCCGGAAAGGGGGCGAGTTCGGCGGCCCACGAATTGAGAGTTGCGCGAATCGAAAACGCTTGGCGGCCGGCCTCCGCCGCCGGCATCGGCATCATCTCATTTACGGATGCCATCGCTTGACCATCGGGACCGGGATGCTGGACCTCGCGCACGTTTTCAAAGAGCTTAAGGATGCTTTCGACGGTGAAATTCTCACTCCGGATGGGTGAAATCTTTATGCACTTTTACTCGACTCGCAGCCAGACGCCCAAGACGATCGCACCTCGCATCGCCGCCCGCCTCCTATGCCCCGGCATCTGTGCTCTGATCGCGATGGCGGGATGCACCCGCAGCGCCGAGCAGGTGGAGTTGAACCCGAATGTGTGGGCGCCGCCGATGGTCGAGCGGGAATGGTCGCCGCCGCCGGCCTCGCGCGCGCTGGTAGGTTCGGCCACCGATACCGTGGCGCTGTCCGATCTGCCGTCGTCCGAACGGGGGCGGCCTCTCGGCCTCGGAGAATTGATCAGCTTCGCCCTGGCGCGAAATCCGGCCACGCAGCGAGCGTGGAAGGCCGCGCAGGCCCAGGCTGCCGCCGCCGGCAAGGCGCGCGCGCCGTATTATCCCTTGGTCAGCACCGAGAGCGACAACGGCTACCAGCGGCTGGTGGATCTCGTGCCGAAGCACTGGGGAGTGATGAAGACCTGGCAAAGCCGCAGCATCGTTTCGCTCGATTACGATCTGATCGATTTCGGGCGGCGCGATGCGCAGGCGGCATCGGCGTTGAATCAACTCATCGCGGCCAATCTCCTTTTCAATCGCCAGGTCCAGGAAGTGGTCTTCAACGTTGAGCGGGCATTCTACGGGCTCGATGCGGCCCGCGCGGACGTGACCGCCGCGGAGGCAACCCTCAAGCTCGCGACCAGAGATCGGACCAACGCCGAGCGCCGCCAGCAGAACGGATTGGCAACCCAGCCCGAAGTGCTGCTCGCGCGCCAGCGCGAGGCGCAGGCCGAGTACGATCTCGAGAATGCGCGCCTGGCGGTCAGCCTCGCCCAGGCCGATCTGGCGGTCGCGCTCGGAGTCCGCGCCGATCAGGCACCCGAGGTGGCGCCCCTCAAGGATCAGGCGCTGCCGCAATCGCTCGGCAGCGATGTCGAGCAGCTCATCGATGCTGCCGTGCGCGAGCGTCCCGATCTCGCCGCGAGGGTGTCGGCCGTGCGCGCGCGGCAGGCGGATGTGGACCTGGCGCGCGCATCCTTCTACCCGACGCTCTCGCTTACCAGCTTCTATGGTGAAGAAGCGTTCCGTTACCGGCTGTCCAATCCTCCCACTCCGACCTTCACGGCCGCGGCGCCCGAATACGGGGCGGGCGTGACTCTCAAGTGGGATCTCTTCACCGGATTTTCACGGGTGAATTCGCTCAGGCAGGCGGAAGCGGAGCGCGATGCGGCCCGCGCCGATCTGAAGAGCGCCGAGCTGGATGTAGCCGCGGGCGTATGGCGCGCCTACTACAGCTATCTGACGGCGCGCCGCAAGTACGATTACGCCGAAGCGCTCCTGACTGCATCGCAGTCCTCCTATGACTCAAACGTCAAGTCATACAACCACGGCCTTGCGACGATCATCGATCTGTTGTCGGCGGAGCGCGAGCTGGCGGCCGCCCGCTACACGCTAATCCAGAGCAAGGCGGAGTTGCTGATATCGGCGGCTGCGGTTACGTTTGCGACCGGCGCGATTCCTCCGGCGGCCGCGCCTACTGCCATCCCTTGATCGTCACGACCGCCGTTTCTCCCATCCGGAAGGGATAGCGCGGGTCGCGATTTTCAAGGGTGACGCGTACGGGAAAGCGCTGGGCTAGCCGCACCCAGTTGAGCGTCGGGTCGACGCGCGGCAGGCCCTGGACGGTGGCGCCATTGTCCTGAAAGAGCGCCCATCCCACCCCCTCGACGCGTCCCTGAAATCTGACGTTCGGATAGCCGAGCAAAAAGACCTCGGCATGCATCCCGGGCCGGATATGCGCGAGGAAGGTCTCGCGAAAATTCGCCATCACGTACCATTCGCGATCATCGACAAGGCTCACCACTTCCCGGCCCTCGTTGGCGTACTGGCCGACCGCGATGTTGAGGTTGGTGACGTAACCATCGAACGGCGCGTAGACAAAGCAGTACTGGACGTTGAGCCTGGCCTTGTAGGCGGCGGCCTCGGCGGCCTTTCGGCGCGCGTTGATATCGCCGTATTTTCCGAGCTCGTTTTTGGCCCGCTCGACCTCGCTGCGCGCGTTATCGACGGCGGCCTTGGCAGCGGCCAGCTTGGTGCGCGCATTGACCACGTCGTTTTCGGTCACGAAGTTGTCGGGAAGCAGCGGTATCAGCCGGTTGAGATATTGCTGATCGTAGGCGCGATCGGCTTCGAGCTGCGCCTGGCGGGCCTTCGCCGCCGAGATCGAATTGTCGAGGGCGTTGATCTGCAGATTGGTGAGATCGACGTTCGCGACCGCCGCATCGAGTTCGGCTTGATAAGGGCGGGGGTCCACGACGAACAGGAGGTCGCCCTTTTTTACGTGCTGATTATCCTTGATCGGAAGCTCGACGATCGGTCCGCTTACATGGGGCGCGATTCCGACAGTGTTGGCGCGCACGTACGCGTCGTCGGTCTGCGGGAAAAGAAAGTAGATACGCGTGATATAGACCGCGAGGATGAGCGTGATTGCGTAAACCGCGGCCGCCGTCACTATTCCCGCGATTCGCCGGCCGGCTCCCACGCGGACCATGGCCCCGTCTGCCCCCATCGCCACCTACGTTCGATTGAAGAATATCACCCACACGATCATCGCGAGCATCGCGATCAGGCTCGGGTAAAAGATCGTGAGCGGTCCGACGTAGGATTCGAGCCGCGTCACGAGCAGCAAGGGCCGTACCAGCCCGGCCAGGACAGCCCCCGCCAGCATGCAAAGCAGCCAGCTCGGAAAATTCGCCCCGGCAATCGTGATAATCGGATCGCATCCCGCCGCCATCACAGACAACACCAGGATTGGCAAGGGCGCGACCGGCAGCGTCAGGGTCCGCCGGATCGAAACTTTGCTGCTCACGGGCGATCTTATTACACCAAATGATTGTGCCGTTACACGCCGTCCTTTCCCGCGTCCGCCCGCCGGATAACTCCGCTCAGGCGAAGGCTGCGTGAGGCGCCGCCGCGAGGTGAGCCGAGGCAGGGCGGGCGAAAACCAGTTGCGCGCCCTTACGTTGCGCGGAATGATCAGAACTCGGGGGATGCCTTCCGGTCGTCATTTCAGAGCCGGCGACCGGCCAGCGAAAGCATCCTGATGCCTGGAGGGCGCTCGGGCGAAAAGTTTCATCATGGACCCGGAGGTTGATACGCGCCGCGAAATGTCTGATATGCCGACTGCCACTACGACTGAAGACCGCAACGCACTCTTTGTCCGCCTTCTCGAACATCATATTCGCTTCACCGTCGCCAAGCGGCGCGTGCAGATGTCGAAGCATGACTGGTATCGCGTTACGGCGCTGGCTGTGCGCGACATGCTGGTCGAGAGGATGCTGGAGACGCGGGCGCGCTTCGAGCGCAGCGGATCCAAAAAGCTATTCTATCTTTCCCTCGAATATCTGATCGGGCGTTCGCTCGAAAACAATCTCTTCAATCTCGGGATCATCGAAGGATGCCGCGAGTTCCTGGGCGAAAACGGAATAGACCTGAACCTGCTGTTTGACGAGGAGCCGGACGCCGGGCTCGGAAACGGCGGATTGGGCCGCCTCGCCGCATGCTTTCTCGATTCGCTCGCGACGCTGGACATGCCCGGCTACGCCTACGGCATCAACTACGAGTTCGGGCTGTTTCGCCAGGAAGTGCGCGAGGGTTTTCAGCACGAGCGGCCGGACAGTTGGCGGCGGGAGATGTCGCCCTGGCTGATTCCGCGCCCCGAGCAATCGGTCATCGTCCCCGTCTACGGGCGGATCGAACGGAATTTCGATCGCAACGGCGAATACAAGCCGCAATGGGTCGATTGGCGCGGCGTCGTGGGCATCCCCTCCGACCTTCCTATCTCCGGGTATCAGAGCCCGGCGGTCAACTTCGTGCGCCTGTTCGCCGCCGGCGCGTCCGATGAGTTCGACATGCAGATCTTCAACGCCGGCGACTACGTAAAGGCCGTCGAGCAGAAGATCGTGTCGGAGACGATATCGCGCGTGCTTTACCCGTCCGATGCGGGCCAGGCGGGGCGAGAGCTGCGCCTGCTCCAGGAGTACTTCTTTGTCGCCTGCGCCGCCCGCGATATCGTCCGCGACTTCTTTGCGCGGGGAGAGGATGTGCACGATTTTCCGTCGCGCGTCGCGATCCAGCTCAACGATACGCATCCCGCGCTCGCCGTGGCCGAGGTGATGCGCCTGTTCCTGGACCAGTACGACGTCCCGTGGGACATCGCGTGGGAGGCGACGCGCGACGCGATCGCGTTTACCAATCACACGCTGATGCCGGAGGCGCTGGAGCGATGGCCGGTCGATTTGATGCAGCGCGTCATCCCGCGCCATCTCGAAATTATCTATGAGATAAACCGCCGCTTTCTGGCCGAAGCCATAACGCTAAGGCCGAACGATCCCGACTTCGCCGGCCGGGTCTCGATCGTCGAGGACGGCTTCAATCCGCAGGTGCGGATGGCCCATCTCGCGATCGTCGGCAGCCACTCGGTCAACGGCGTCTCGAAACTCCATTCGGAGCTGGTCAAGACGCGGCTGGTTCCCGACTTCTACCGCCTCTGGCCCGAACGCTTCAGCAACAAGACCAACGGCGTGACGCATCGGCGATGGATCTGGATGGCGAATCCGGGGCTGGCCGCGCTTCTGACCGAAACCGTCGGGCGGGGATGGCTCACGAACCTCGAGGAAGTGCGCGGCATCGAGCACTACGCGGACGATCCCGGCTTCCAGGAGCGTTTCGCCCGGATCAAGCGCGAAAACAAGGAACGGCTCGCAACCCTGGTCAAGCGCGTCGCGGACGTCGAGGCGGATCCCTCCACGATCTTCGACGTGCAGGCCAAGCGTATCCACGAGTACAAGCGCCAGCTCCTGATGGTCCTCGGCATCGTCCACGAATACCTGGCCCTGGTCGAGGACGGCATCGAGCCCATCGTCCCGCGCACCTACCTGCTGGCGGGCAAGGCAGCTCCGGGCTACTGGGCCGCCAAGATGCTCATCAAGCTGATCAACAGCCTCGCCGCCGTCATCAACAAGGACGAGCGCACGCGGGGACTGATCAGGGTGGCGTTCCTGCCGGACTATCGGGTCTCGATGGCGGAGAAGATCATTCCGGCTGCGGACGTATCGGAGCAGATATCGACGGCGGGGATGGAAGCGTCGGGGACGGGCAACATGAAATTCGCGATGAACGGGGCGCTGACCGTCGGCACGCTGGACGGCGCTAACATCGAGATTCGCGAGGCCGTCGGCCCCGAGAACATCTTCATCTTCGGCCTCACGGCGGAAGGAATCGAGGAGCTGCGCGCGAGCGCGACCTACGCGCCGCGCAAGTACTACGAGAGCGATGAGCGGCTGAGGAGGGTCTTCGATGCGCTCTCGTCGGACCGCTTCTGCCCGCGCGAGCCGGGACTGTTCCGGGCGATTCCCGATCGCTTGCTTGTTCATGATCCGTACTTCATCGTCGCCGACTTCGCTTCGTACATCGAGAAGCAGAAGGAGGTGGCGCGCGAGTACCTGGATCGGGCGACGTGGGTGCGCAAGGCGATTCTGAACGTGGCGCGGATGGGATTTTTTTCGAGCGATCGCACGGTGCTCGAATATGCCCGCGACGTATGGAAGCTGGCGACCCGGCCGGAAACCGCGATGAGCGACGATCGCTGATCAGGAAAAGAGAAAGGCCGGGCTACCTTTGGGGACCGCGGGTGGGGGGCCTGCGGTGCGTAGCCCGGCCGTGCTTGGGGACAGGCGCTGTTGATTCTCGGGGGAGGAGATTGGCAGCGCTTGGCGGAATCAAAAGCAAATGGTGTGCCCACGAAAAATCTTTGGAAATCAACGCGGTTCGATCCCGCAAAATTTCGCGATCTGCGAGAATTCGTGAGGGAAGCCTTCGGAAATCTCGATGAATCCAGCGAAATTTCAGGGCTTTTGCACGATGCGATCGATTCGCGGCCGCCGTTGGAATCATTGGCAATTCGCGAGATGTCGTGAACCCCGCTGCACTCGGCGCAATCGTGGCGATGCGGTGACACAGCGATGTGGCGCTTTTGCGCATCGGCTGGAGATGCGAAAGCGGACAGGCATCGGAGCCAGGTCCGCAGTCTATCGAGGAGGTGTCATCGCCGGATACGACCTCGGTCGGCGGCTGGCTTCATCGCGGGTGGCGAGGCGAGGAGCCGGCGCGACCGCTTTCGCATCGTGAGCGCGAGTGTTCGATAGCGAACAACGCGGCAGCGATCGGATGCGATCGGACGATGGGCTTCGAGGCGCGATCGATGGGGCGCGGAAGATGCGAAATCGCGCCGCGTTCGCATCAAGGATTGAGCGAGATCGGGGGGTGTGTTAACGCTGTACGGTTACGGGGCGTAGCGCAGCCTGGTAGCGCACCTGCCTTGGGAGCAGGGGGTCGGCCGTTCAAATCGGCTCGCCCCGATTGCGCCAGTAGCTCAGGTGGACAGAGCAACGGCCTTCTAAGCCGTGGGTCAGGGGTTCGAATCCCTTCTGGCGCGCCACGCAAACTGGTCCGGGCTGCCAGCGGGTCCGGCGGACATAGAGCGGTGGGTGTAGCTCAGTTGGTAGAGCGCTGGATTGTGGCTCCAGTGGTCGAGGGTTCAAGTCCCTTCACTCACCCCAGACATCCTGCTACGTAAGCATCCTCCAGCGGTGCGCCGTTAGCTCAGTTGGTAGAGCAGCTGACTCTTAATCAGCGGGTCCGCGGTTCGAGTCCGCGACGGCGCACCAAATGAAATCAGCGATGCAGTAAAGAGGCCCAGGGAATAGCCTTCGCAAAGCGCGCGCTGGTCCGGCGTTGTTACGAGCACAAGAACGGAGCGCCTTCGACTCGCTGCCGCAATAGCTGCGAGCCTCGGCGCGCGACGCGATGGACCAGGACTGCCTGAGCTATCCGATGCTTTGCGGTGCCCTCGCCGAATGTCCGATATCGCTCTTTGTTTGGGCAATTTGAGCGCGGCCTGCTTGAGGCGTGCCTTTCGGCGCGAATATGGACAGAGTCCGAGCGACGTTCAGGCATCCGTGCGACCGATAAGGATCGCGCTGCCCGGGGCCGTCAGATTTGGGAACGATAGAGGGTGCGAAGATTGGATGCGATCGCTGAGCCACGGCCGCGTTGACCCGAGGCAATTCAGAAGCCAGCTCGTTACGGGCGGGAGACCTTGATTGTGCGGCGGCCTTTGTTGTTGCCGTCGTCTACCGTTATCACCACGTCCTGCTCGGCGATGTTGGGGCCTGCGTCCGCTACCGTTACGACCACCGTGGCGCCGGCTCGCTTTGCGGTTACGTTTGTGAGGCTGGGTTTCATGCTCACGTCGAATGAGCCTCCGGCGCCGGCGACGGTGAGCGTCAGGGGGCTGCCTTTTTTCGCGACTAGTGGCGATGGCCCCGTGATTTTGATGACCGGCTCGACCGTTACCTGGCAGATCACCTTTGCCGACCGATCGGCGGGCCCGTACTCGACTTCCAGTTTGTAGGTGGCGTCGTCCTCGATCAGGTCGTCGAGCGGCCCGATTTGCCAATCCTCGCCGCGCGGCGAAACCGTAGTTGACTTGCCGATTCTCTTCTTAGCGAGATTCGGCACCGGCGCCGTGCCGGGCAGCGGCCGGGGCTTGCCTGCCGGCAGGTCGAGTCGCAGCGTGAATTTCTCCTGGCGTTCCAGCGCCAATGCGAGCGAGACGGTCTTCTTCTCGTTTGATTTCATGTTGATCGGCGCCAGGGGCGGCAGAGAATCCACTTCGAGGATAAAGTCGCGAAACGGAAACCACAGGTCCTTGTCGAGAAAGCTGCGAACGTCCTTCAACTCGTCGACGTGCTTTCCGTAGTAGAGGTCAAAGGCCGGATCGTTCTTTTTTGGATCGGGGTCGTTCTTCTTGAGGACGCGAAAGATGCGGATGCGGGTCTGCTGGGGCGCGGCGGGCGGCGCTGCCGGAGCCCCGGAAATCTTGATGGTGATGCCGTTCTTGGTGTCGGTTCGCGTGATCAGCCCGGCGGGGCCGCTATCCTTTATCGTAAATAGCTGCAGGTCCTGGTCCTCGATCTTCAAGTCGGCGGTCTCGGTATAGAAGCGCTTGAGCGTGACTCCCGTGCCTGCCGATGCGGCGCCGCCCGCCGGAGGTGTCGGAGCCGCCCACTGCACCTCCTCATCGCCCAGCGTTACCTTGCCGTTTTCGAAGGTAAGATCGACGACCGCGGTCTTCGCGTTGCGCTTCGGATCGGAAGCGTCCGAGTCGTATGACTCCATGTGATAGGCGCCGGGCGTGACGGCGGCGAAATAAAAGCCCGCGGCGCGCGCCACCTGCCCCGGCACCGGAACCATCGCGCGAAGCCTCGGGATGAACTCGCCGTTAGCGGGATAGTTGTCGAAGTTGAGGACCGTGCCGTCGGGACCTTCGATGGGCATGGTTGGAGGCGCCGCGCCCGTCGGCTGATAGAGCGTGGGATGCACCAGGCCGCCGGAGACGATCTTGATGCTGATGGCGGGATGGATTTCGAACGTATCCTGGTATTTGAAGGCCCATCCGGTCTGATCGGCGCCTTCGTGCAGGAAAAGCCGATCGTAGCGGCCGCCCGCGAAGATCATCATCCGCACCACGCTTCCAATCGGCTTCTTAAGGTCGGCATCCTGGCTGCCGCGCCCGAACAGTCCCAGGAACGGGCGCGTGTCGCGGTTGAATTCGTCGTTGGCGCTCAGGATGGTCGAGTAGAGGTCGCCCGATGCGCGGCTCGCCTGCTGCTCGACGAAGTTGCGCGGACCGTCGCCGAGCCACGTCGGAATCATCCCGAGGAACGGCACCCAGGTGCGAAGGTCCATCGCGCGCAGCAGAAACTCCGCGATCACCTGCCCGACATCGTGGGAAAACGGATTGGCGGGATCGACCGGCGAGGCGGTGTTGTCGGGCCGCGGCCAATGCTCGATGGTCGCGCTCCAGACCGGGCTCATCACCTTCATGAGATCGTTGTAATCAAGCTTCAGGATCGCATCGCGCAGCTTGGTGCTCGCGTAGAAGGGGAGCAGCAGCAGGTACTTCCAGGCCAGGGTCATGATCCCGCCGATGCTGGCGATCTGGTACCAGGTGATGCCTTGGCTGCCGCCGCCGGAACTCGGCACGGTGGCGGTTATCCACTTGGGCGGATTTTCGTTTTTGCCCAGCGCGACGAAATCCGCCGTGTCCTGCAGCAGCGACCATAGCGGCAACGCGCCCATGAACGGGCCGTAGCGCGCGCTCTGAATCGTATGATGGGTTTCGTGCTCGAGCAGCGAATCGTGGAGCGTGAAATGGTAGCTGGGTTCTTCGGGCACCAGAGCTTCCGCTTCGGCGCCGAGGATGCGCGTGGCGCCGTCGTCGTCGCGCTTGGCGTTGCTCGCCGTGTACTCGAAGACGGTGAAATCCGCCGGCGGCGGGTTCAGATTCGCCTTAAGCGGCTCGTCGCGATCGTAGTACCAGACGGTAGTTCCGCCATCGGTATAGAGCGGAAGGTCGCGAGTCAGCAGGAAGTACTCGGCGCCGCCGTACGAAAACGGACGCCATCGCAGCGGATAGTCCTCCTGCAGATCGGGAGAGTCGCTGCGGATGTAGAATTCGTGGAGCACCGCGAAGCTGTTGTTCGGAACGTTCCCGTACACGAAAGGGCTGCCCACGATGCTGATGATGCTTTGCGGGAAGCTCTTGTACGCGGATGGCGCGGTTCCGCCGGTCTGCTTGAGGAACCGGTTGAGCGTGGCGCGCTCGATCGAACTGACGCTGGAAAAGTCCGGATCGACCTTGGCCGGCTGCACCTTGAACGACACGGTACCCACCACGTCGTCGCTGAGCTCGATCCGGACCTTGGAGACTTCCTTCAGCACCCTGATCTGCTGATTGTTGTTTTCCTTGAACAGCAGGATCGCGTCGGCGACGAAGGCCTTGGTGCGCGGCACCTCCAGATCGGCCGCATCGCCCGCGGGATTCTTTGACGTCGCCTTCTCGTCGTCTTCCTTGCTCGCATCGAGACGCTGGACGAAGACCGGCGTCTTATCCGCCGGCACGACGAGAGGCGCCGCGAGCCACTGCACGGTCAAAACATGATTGGTGTAGCCGGTTACCACGGCGTATGCGGGGTCGCCGCCGGCGCCCAGCGTCACCGCGACATACTGATCCTTGTCCGCATCGGGATCGTCGCCGTCGAACTTTATCTGCTCAGGATGCGCTGACGCTTCGACCGAGCCGCCCACTCTTTTTCCGGCGAGGCGCAGGATGCGCACTTCCGCCGTGCCGAAGGCGTGTGCGCCATCGAGCGCCGCGGTCAGCTTGACGCTCGAGACCAGTTTCTTGATCGCCGCGCCGGTGGTGTCGTTGGCCGGCGGCGGGTCCGAGGTGAGCGCGGGGAATGCCGCGGCCGCGGTCGTCGCGGTGATGAGCAGGAGATCATCCTTATGAAGATCGGGAACGTCGGCCAGCACACCCGCGGCGTCGGGCTTGCGCAGCGCATTGTTCGCGCCGTCGGTTACCCATCCGTCGATGGCGGCGCGGCCGGTATCCGCGATGATGCGGCGCGCCTCGAGATCCTTGAGCGGCGGCGCGGCAGGTGCGGGACCGCCGCCGGGGGGCGCGGGAGGAGTGATCACCCGCGTCGGAAATCCTTGATACAGGATCGCCGTGTAGCGCCCGAACATCGACTCGCTGTCCTTGTCGACCAGCGCGACCAGAACGTACACGGGATCGATATGGAGATCGTCGGGGAAGGAGAGTTGCAGCCAGTCCTTGGGATTCACCTTGGGATTGGCCTTCATCCGGATTGCGAAAGCGACGCTGTTGTCGAGCTGCACCGTCGAGCGGCTTGCGCCCGGCGCGGGCGCCCCAGGATCGTGCACATATTCCGCAATCGACAGCTTTTCCTTGTCGCCCTTGCTCGTCGGCACGGGAGCGTCCAGCGGAATCGGCTTCGCCAGGTGCAGATAGAACGGCTTGTGGCCGGAAGCATCGGCCACGTCGCCAAAGGTCTCCTTGCCGCCGCGCAGCACGATCGTGTTGCCCGGACCGCGGGTCCAGTGCGAGCCGTGGATGTACTGTTTGCCCTTGGAGTCGGTGCAGGTGATCGCGAGCACCGAATGCTTTGCCGGATCCTGGTTGAAGGCGATGAGCGCGCCGCCGCCCTCGATATCGTAGGCGCGCACCACTCGCGCGCGGGCCAGCGCGTTCAGCTCGCCCTGCCGAATCCAGATTACCTGGCCTATAGTGGTGGCGCGGTCGCCGTCGATGCCGCGGCCTGAGATCACGCGCGGCAGGAAGCCATTGAAGGAAAACGCAATCTGGCCCTGCCGCACGCTTCCCGAAAACAGGCGCGTGCCGAAGATCGAATGGTTGGGCCACGGGAACGTGCTGTAGCCGGGCGCGCGGCGGTCAGCGCCGTGATCGAAAATCAGGCGGAAGATTTGGATGACGCGGCCGATCAGCTCGAAATACAGATCGACCGGCAGGAAAAAGAATCCCGACACCGCCGTGAACGGCCATCCCCAGGTCAGTGAGAGCGGGATATTGAGAATCCAGCCGATTACGTTGCCCGCCATCACATGGCCGTCGCGGTCCGCGCGGCCCACGGGATCGAACTGCGACAGGGCATAGGGATGGATACCGCCGGCGGGAACTTCGGCCGCCGTCCGGAGTTCGGCATCGCCGGCTCCGCCCCATCGGCGCGGATCATCCTCGGCGCCGTGAAACTGATCGGGAATCAGAAACGACGCGGTGGCGGGATCGTAATCGCGCGCGCCAAAGCAGATGAGCCCGGTCGCCGTATCGCCGAAATGCCCGTGCAGTGTCGGGCGCTTGTCGTGCGAAACGGCGCCGAACGGAGGCTCCGCGACGGGAGTCACGACGAGATCGTCGCGATCAGTGCCGCAAACTCCGAGCAGTGTCGATTGCTCATCGCAAAGAAAGACTTCCGCGATTGCTCCGTGCTCCAGCCGCACCATCGCGCGGTCGTCGAGCCACACAAACGCATACAGCATACGGCCCGATTCATCGGTCACGCACCACAGCCGGCCCTGCGGGTCGCGATGCTCGAAGCGGCGTTTTCCGTTCGCCGTGACGGCGCATCGCCGCCCCAGACCATCGTAGAGGTAGCTTTGGCGAAAGCCGGCGGTTTCGGCGCTGCGCAGTTGCCCGAGCGCATCGTAGCTGTAACGCCAGCGGCGATCGGCGGATGCGAAAGCGATACGGCGTCCGTTCGGATCGTAAGAGTAGAAGCGATCGAACCCGACACGAACGACGCGTCCGGCTTCATCGAGGGTCCACGGTTCGAAGGCCTCGTTGATTCGCCACCCGACGCATCCGCGCGAGTCGTATTCGAAGGACATCGAGCAGCCCGCGCGACCGGTCCGTTCCCAATGCGCGAGGCGTCCGCGATCGTCGCGGCGGAAAATCTCCGCGGCCCCGTCCGACCATTCGCGGCGCACGGGGCGGCCCAGCCGATCGAGGTCTATGCTCAGGTTGGCGCGGTTATGGCCGGCCGGATCCTCGATAGTCCAGCGGCGGCGCGTTTTCGAGGTCTCGTTGCGCCACACTCCCTGCGCCCATTCGACCGAGCCGTCCGAAGATGCGCGCAAAAGCTCGCGCCCGGTTTCCCATCCGATGCGCACGCCGTCGTGTGACGGCTCGTAAACCAGAGCCGCGGGCGCGCCGGGCAACTCGACCCGGACAAGGCGGCCAAGGCGATCGCGCTCCCATGAGATGTCGCCCGCGGCGGTGGAGAGCTTGCAAATTTCCGCGCGGAAGATCGCGTCGAGCCGGTAATCGTTGGCGTCGATGCGCCATCGGCCGCGCGGAGCGCTCGTGGCCTCGACGAAGGTCCCGTCGCTGGCGCGCACGGAGCGCAGCACTCCGGACGCATCGCGTTCTATGTCGATCACGATGCCGTCGGCCAGACGAACGCGCGCGATGCGGCCGGCCGCGTCGTACGATATCGCGCGCATTCCGCGCGCGGGATCGTGGACGAGGTCGTTATCCAACGGACGCGGAAATTGAAACAGAGCCACCGCTGTCTCCTGCCAGGCTTTCCAGGTAATCGAGCAAGGCCTGCAGCTCCTGCTGCACGCCCGCCACGATTTCTTCCAATTGTTCCTTCAGCTTGGCCACCGCCTTGATCACGGTGTCGCCGACATTGAGGGTTGACACCTTCTGCAACATCTCGGTCAGGCCCGCGGTGCTCTGCACGAGCGGCGCGAGCACGACTGACGGCTTCAATTGCCCGAACTGCGCGAGCGCGTTGTCGATCGCGGACAGGTCGCCGAGGATCGCCACCGGGTTGATCAGGTTGAGCTTGGCCTGCAGCGCCTCGAAAATTCCGCCGAGCATCGTGGCGAGATGACTGGGCGAGAACTGGTCGAACACCGAAACCAGCGCATCCACCATCGCGCGAACTTCGGCTTCGATCGGCGCAGGGTCGAGCACATCGAACTCCGCGACGATGCGGGCGATGCCCTTGTTGAAGCGATCGAAGATGCCGGACGGCATGAACTGATCGAGCAGGCCGAATCCCGCATCGAGCAGCTCGAATACGCCCTTCATGATCGTGTTGAACAGGTCCTTCAGCTTCGCCATCGCCTGCTTGCCGATTTCGTCGAGCTTGTCGGCGAGCGGGTTAAGGTCGAACTTGTCGAGCAGGCCGTTTACCACCGCCATGATGTCGTCAACGGGCGCGTCGCTGCGCAGCGAGTCCGGAAAGATCGCGGAATAAAATTCGCCGACCTGGAGCGCCGTGCCGTAGAGATCGAGCGGCGTGGCGGTCTGATGGAGGCGCTGGCGCTGCACTTCGGCGTTCTGCCGCGGGCCTTCGAGCAGATTCGCGCGGAGGCTCAAGTCCAGGTGCGCGACGGCCTGCCCCAGCGACGCATCGACGGAGGCATCGCCCTGGATGCTGTGTTGCGCGGTGATCAGGTCTTCGAGCGCCGCGCGCAGATCGGCGGCCGCGCCGGTGGGAGCGAACAGGTCCAGCGCGGCCAGGCGGCTGTCCACTTCCTGCGCGATTTTTCCGACGAAGCCGATGGCGGGCTGCGCCAGCTCGTCCAGCGCCATGAGCGGCTTGCGGAGCAGGTCCCATGCCTTCTGCAGGAGGTCATGCGCGAGAGACGCGATCTGATGCCGCAACTGTCCGAGGAAATGAGTGATGGGCCGCAAAAAATCGCCCATCTGCAGATCTCCCATCGCCGCCTGCGGCAGATTCGATCCCGGAGCAAATCCCCGCGAACCCATCGCGTTCTTCACCGCCGAGTTCATGCCGTCGGGGATGTCGGAAAGCCGCTCCATCAGCGCACCGAGCAGCTTGCCGATATCGAGCTGCTTGAGGAGGTCCTTGAGCCGCGCGTAGGCATCGCGCAGCGGAGCGAACAGGGGCGCGGGGTCCAGTGCGTGCTTGATCGCATCGATCAGCTTTTCGAACTCCGCTTCGAGCGGAGCAACCAGCGGCGCAACCAGGGCCTGCGGATCGCCCTTGGCAACCTCTTCCATGAAGCGGCCGAACTCGCCGGTCACGGCCGCGAGCAGGTTGGCCGGCTTAAGGCGGTCGAGCTCCTTTTGCAATTGCTCGAACGGGCCATCGAGCTGCGCGATCAGCGCCGAAGGCGTCACTTTGCCCAATGTCAGCTGCACCTTGTCGAGGACGGGGCGCACCGGCGCCAGCACCATCGAGGGATCGATCTGATTGAGTGCGGCGTTGAACGGATCGGTGATATCGACCGCGAGGTTGAGGCTTTTGAGCGCGCCCGCGCCGGTGCTAATCGCCGCTTTGGCGGGCGCGGGCAGGTCGCCCGATCCCACCACGTTTTCGATATTGGTGCGGATGTCGTGTATCAGCCCGATGGCTTGCTGGCCGGCGGCGCTCAAATCGATCTGGTTTACCTGGTCCGCAAGCCCGTCCAGTTGATGATTGACCTGGTCGAATAGCGGTTCGATCTGCTGCACTACGCCGTTGACCGATGTGATCAGTCCGTCGGCCTCCTGCTTGATGTCGTTGATGGGGAACTTGGAGACCAGATCGTTTATCTGCTGGACGATCCCCTGCACCTTCTGCTTGACGGCATTGGTATCGAAGTGGTCGATCGCGTCGGAGATTTTGGCGACTTCGTCGCGGAACGCATTGGGCACCGAGAATCCATCAAAGGAGCGGATCTTCGCCTCGATTCCGGCCAGGAAATCGACCAGCTGATGGCGCAGCCGCCGCAGCGGGATCTCTTCGATCAGGCCGACCAGGTAGTCGAACAGGCGGTCAATGTCCGCGGTGGCATCGGCCACGCCGCTGAGCGCGAAATCGCCCTGCAGCCGCTGCATCAGCTCGCTGAACTTCTCCTGCAGCTCGGCTTCGGTGGTGCTCGCGATGTTCATGAGCATCTGGCCGACGGTTTCTCCGATTGTCTCGACGAAGTCGAAGTTCACGTGCGGGATCTTGTCGAGCAGAGCTTCGAGGGCGCTGGTGGCGCGGTCGAAAAGGGGACCGGGATCGAGCGCCGCCAGATCCGTGGTGAGGCGGCCTAAGGCCCCGGCGATAGTGTTGCCGGCCAACAGATCGAGTCCTGCGCCGATCTGCTGGATCTCCGCGACCAGTGCATCAACGTTCGCCTCTCCCTGCAGGATCAGTGACGTTGCGGCGCGCACGCGGGTGGTAAGGCCATTGATCTCGGTGGTGACGAGATTGAAATCTCCGCCCGCGTTACGGATCGAGCCGAGAAACTCGTCGAGATGGGCGCTCGGCGCATTCAGTTCGTCCAGGCTCGCACCCGCCACCAGTTGCGCGAATATTTCCGCCACGTCTTCGGGCTTCTGCGGCCGATGATTCACCAACGCGCCGATCGCACCCAGCGCATCGGAAAGCTCCTTGAGCTGGTTTATCGGCAGCGCCTGCAGCATCTGCTCCGCGGCGTTTTTGAGAAGGTCTTCGATACCGCCGGAGTCGGACACGAGATTTTCGGCGAATTTGGTCAAATCGCCGCCAAAGTTTCCGGCCAGCGATTCCAGCACCTCGACCAGCTCGCCGAGTCCCTTGCCGATGTCGCCGAGGATGCCGAGGTCGGGAAGCTGGGCGAACTGCTGCAACTGCCCGAACGCTTTGGTGACGGAATCGGTTATGTCGGCGGGGTTGGTCGGAAGCTTGACGCTCTTGAGTACGTGCCCGAGATCGCCGAGCAGATTCTCCGGATCGAGGATCGCGTCGGCGGAAAAGCTCGCGGTGCCGTGCGCGAGATCCAGATGCGCCGAAAGCTTGCCGATCGGCAGTTGTTCGAGCGTTTCGAGAATCGTCGGCATCAGGAGCCACCCTGGCTTGCGCTGACTTTTTGTGGATCGTAAACGAACACGGCCTGCTGGACCGTGAGGGTTCCGACGCTCCGCGAATAGAGCCTGAAAGGCAGCGTTACCTTGCCCGACCCGGATGCGGCCGCGAAGGCGGATGCGACTTCGGCGGGCATCGCGGCTCCTTCAACCGTGAACTCGCGCGGACTCTGCCGAGTCGCCGAGGCGAACAGCTCTCCGAGCGGAGTCTCCGATCCGGTGCGGAAAATTCTGACCGATGGCGCCGGCAGCGGATCGGTCATCGCATGATAAAGCTGTGCGAGCGGATTGCCCCCGGCGCCGAGCGGCCGCGCCGCATCGCTCCAGGTCTTGCCCGCGTCCGTGCTGGCCCTGGCGTCAGCCGCGACGGTTCCATCGGATGGCGCCGCACAATACCAGGCGACGCTCCCGCGCGTGGTGCGCACCACCAGCCAGAGCGGCGCGCCGCCGGTGCTGACCGGAATCGGCTTCTTCGGCACGAATTCGATCCATCCGCGCTCGCCGGGCTGGAAGCGATGCGCGATGGGGGCGGAAACGGGCGGTCCGGGATTTCCGGCCGCGTCGTTGCGGATTTCGAGCGATGCTTCCGCGGCGGCATCCGCCGCCAAATAAAGTCGAATCGCCGCCAGCGGCAGCACGGAACCGGCCGCCTGGCCCGCGATCGGAAGGAAAGGCCGGGAGACGGCGAGCCAGCGATCCGTCGTTACCTGGAATCCCGCGGAAGGATCGGCCACCGGAGGGTCCGGCGATCCCGCATTCAGCTCGCGTCCGCTCAACTGAACGCGCAGGGCGACTGAGGTTGACTCGGGGTTGATGCGCGCGGGCGCGGTCAGCGGCAAGTCGGTCCAGGCGCCGCCGATCGGCAGGGGCGGCGGCTTGCTTCCCGCGGCCATCACTTGGTAGCGCGCTTCAAGCTGCGTGTCGTCGATAAGGAGCGACCCGGCGGAGTCCGATTGAAACTTGATTCGCAGCGGCAGGGTCGCCGGTGGCGGGCCGCCGGGCGGCTGCTTGACCAGCGCCTGTAGCTGGCGCCTGCCCAGCGCGAGCATCGACACTTCCTGCACGCCGGCCGCGGGCAGCAAAATTCCAGGATTGGCCCACAGCTTTACGTCCCCCTGCACGGTTTCCATCTGGATACGCAGATTTGCCGGTGCGACCTGCGCGGTCACCTTGTGGACCGACGGAACGATCGACAGGGCGCTGATGTCCACCGGCGATGAAGCCGTCGCGATCTGAATCAGCCAGGACGTTCCGAGCAGGCCGTCGCAGCGCAAAACCGAATGCCCATTGCTCAGACCGGTCACCGCCAGTCCCGCCATCACCGGCGGATACATCTCGCCCGCCGCGGGGAACGAAGGAGATGCGAGCAGCGGCGCCGGGACCTTTCCGGCGGTGGCGCGAATCACGGTGCGCAGGCTCTGCGGCGCCGCCGGCGCATCCGGAGCGGTATAGCTGATCTCGACCGTCCGCAGATACATCTGGCGCGGCAGCGTTACGACGACGCCTTTGCCGTCCGGATTGGCCTTCGCGGTGAACGTGACGTCCTGTTCGATGAGATTGGTCTCGAAGCGCAACGATGCCGCGGTTACGTCGATGTCGTCGGCTCCGGCAAGGTAGGGAACTCCGAGTTCGCGCGTGACCTCGCCTCCGTTTTCGTCGGGAAAATCCAGGGTATCGATGAGGATCGCGACGTTGCTCGCGACCGCCTGCAGGATCTGGGAGAGAGAGGTTCCCGGCTCGTAAAAGATTGCCATCAGGCGCTCCCCGCGATTCGCACGGCCGCGCTGCCAAGCAGAGGGCCGCGCCGCAGATCGGCCGTCGCGAGATGAACCTGGATATATTCCCAGCGCGCCGGGCCCGCGTTTGCCGCCGGCGCGCGATAAGAGAACACCGTCGCGGGACTCGAGACGGGGACAATCCGCAGCCCGGTTTCAGGACCGGGGCTGCCGTCGGGTATCGAGCCGCGCTGCGCGATCGGCACATCGCTCGTCACCGAAACCGCGAGGCTGGCCGGAGTCCGATGACCGTCGGAGGCAAGCCGAGTGGGTGCGAAGGAGGGCACCCGGACCGCGGTCGTCCCGCCCGGCAGCAGGGCCGGCTGATCCATCTCGATCCGCAACGGCAGCGGTGCGATGAGCGAGTCGATGCTTACGATCTTGCCGCCATCCTGCGAGCTGCCGGCAGGCCACACATCGGCGCGCCCTGAAAAAAACAGGTGTGCGGCGGATGCTCCGTCCATCGTCATTTTTTCGAAGTTAAAGCAATGAACGTCAAAGCCGGGGTCCGGGTCCGCGGGGACGAACGCCTTGCCCGACATCACCTCGTCCTGGTGCAGCGCGTAGATCACGGTAGCTGCGTCATCCATCACCAGGTCATGGGCGGCGTCCGCGCCGGCCTCATCCGCGGTGGGCGGGGTGACTACGAGGTCGATTTGCGCGTTCAATTGCACGCCGACCACGCGGCGCACGGGCGCCTTTTTGTCGTCTCCCTGTCCGATAGAAAGAAGATCCGGCTGAAACGAGGGGTCTTCCTGCGCGCCCGCAACGCTTACCAGCACGGTTCCTTTGCCGGCCGCGGGCGCCGGCGCGGGAGTGCGGATCACTCGCGTATGAGTTCGAGCGGTGAGTCCGTCGCTCACGAGCGCGGCCAGCCGGATCTCGATTGCGGCAAGCATCATCGGCCTTTGTCAGCGGTTGACCGCGGTCACGGTCCTGGTGGTCGCGGATTGAGCCGCGATCCGCGTGTTGAAGTCGCTTTTGAGCGTCGCGGTCGCCTGATTGAGGTTGGTCTGCATTTCGGTTCGCAGGTTGGCGATTCCGGTGGAGAACTCGCTGCGCGCGGCGCCGATCATCGTGTTGGCGTTCGCGATCGCGTCCTTGGTCGCGTTGCTCTGCGCGACCGCAATCTCGCCGCGAAGCTGGGTGATGGCCGCATTGATTGAGGAACTCGTGCGGTCCTGCTGCGAGCTGACGGCGGTTGCGATGTCGGCGCGGTACTGCGTGGTCAACTGCGCGGTGGCGGCCGAGATCTGCCCGGCGACATTGAGTTGCGCGATCTGCAGCTTGACCTGCGAGGCGATCGTGTCCGGCAGAGATTTGGTCGCGTTCGCCACGCTTTGATCGATGTGGCTGTCCTCCGCCGCCATCGCCCTGTCGATCGCGGCCTGTGTAGATGCGTTGATTTCCGGAAGCCTCGCGGCAACCTCGTTCTTTACCTGGGTGCTGATCGCCGTGGTCATGGTCTGCTGCATCGCGGCGAACTGGGTCGCAATGGTGCTGGAGGTCTGATCGCGCAGCGCTCCGATTGCCGCGGTGTAATCGGCCCGCACCCGCGTTTCCATCGCCGAGAGGTTCTGCTGCAATTGGGTCTGCGCGGCCTTCAGTTGGTCGGCCATGCGCGCTTCGGAGGCGCTGACCGCGGTTTGCACGGCGCTGGATACCTGCGTGGCCGCATCGCTGTGCGCGGCTTGCAGGATGTCGGTGCGGGCGCCCGCCAGCGCGGTGTTGATTAGACCCGGCACGGTTCCCATCTGCTGCGCGACGAGGGCCTTGGCCGCATCGGTCTGCGCCTGCTGCGCGGCGGCTATGGAGCTGCTGATGCGGTCGGTGGTCTCGGCGCGCAATCCCGCGAGGCCTTTGTCCAGGGCAGCCTGATTGGCCTGGTCGGCGCTCGCAAATCTGGCGTCCAGCGTCTTTTGGAAAGCGGCCTGACCCGCGCTTATCTGGCGGGCCGTTTCCTCCGTCAACTGCGTGTGCAGCGCGTTGAAGGCTTCGTTCTGCGCGCTATTGAGGCGGTTTTCAGCGGCGGAAACGGCCGCGGCGATCCGTCCGTCGAGCCCTCCGGTCGCGGAGGTTCCGACCGAATCTTCGACATCCTTAAGGCGCAATTCCAAATCGCTGAGGCGCACCGGTGTTCCGTCGATTCCCTTGAGGTTGTCGCGCAGTTTCTGCAGGTCGGACACGCTCTGCTGGAGGCCCGCGATATTGATCGGAGTCCCGTCCGGATTACTCAGGGATTGGCGCAGGTCCAGAACCGTCTGCACATTGGCCTTGAGCCCGGCGATGTCGGAAGTTGCGGCGTTGACGGCGGTCTGTAACCCGGCCACGGTGCCGAACTTGGCGGTCAGATCGCGAACCGCGGCGGAGCGGTCCAGGTCGCTGATTCCGTAGCGATCGATAGCGGTCTGATGCGCGTCGGAAAGCGAGGAGAGCTGGGCTAACTGATGGTTGATTCCGGCGAGTTGCGCCTCGACCTGGCTCAGGCGCAGGAGGATGCTGGTATCGCCTCCCGAGGCCGCGAACCGGGCCTGCAGGTCGGGCGCGAGCCACGCCGTGGCCACCTCGCTCAGATGCTCATGTTCGAGCGGGGCGAAGTTCTGGGCAAGCTGGGTCACTTGCTGATCGTCCTGGGTGCGATCGATTTCGAGCGCGCCCTGCAGCACGGCGACCAGCGCGTTCCAGTCGTCCGCCTCGATCGGCATGCCCCGAGTCTTGTTTCCGAGCGATGCCAGCTTGTCGGTCAGCGCGGCGATTTTCTGTTGATTGGCGCCCATGGCTACCTCAATGAGACTTTTTGCAGCGCGCCCCCCAAGGTCCGATCCATTTGCTTGTATTGCAGGAGCTCGCCTTCGTAGGTGTCGGCGCGATTCTGCTTGGCGAGATCGACCGCGGTGCTGAGCTGCTGGACCGCCGTGGAATTCGTGAACTCGGGCTTGTTCTGATTCGCGACCACCAGGTCGCTCAACTTCGTGTCAAGCTGGACGGCGGCGTTGCGCAGCTCGCGGGCAAACGCGCTGGGGGTGGCGGTCACCTGGGTGTCGAGCTGATCGACGATTCCCAGCATCTCCTTGCCCGTGGTGCTCTTGGGATCCACTCCCGCCGCATCCAGCACGTCGTTCACGTGGCTGCGCAGGCGCATCGCCTGAATCTGCCGCTGCAGCTCGGCGAATGCGCTGCTCAGGGTGTCGAGCAGGTTCTGAAAATTGGTGGTTATCTCGTCGAATTTTTTGACGTATTCGGGATGATCGTGGCCGACGGGGCTGACCACCTTGGTCAGTTCCTGGATTGCGCCGGACAAGTCGCGCAGGCCGCCCGCGAACTGGTTCCAGTCCTGCGCCAGGATTGCTTCGCCGGCCTGCTTGTTGCCCAGCGGCGCCATCGTCTCGCCGACCGAAGCCGCGATGTCGCCGATCGGGCTGAGGTTCGCCTCGGGGACATCTTCGATCGGCGTGTTGCGGAACCTCGACGGGTCGATCAGCACCGAAACCTGCGTGTCCCCGGTCGGAAGGACGCGCACCGGCCGCTGGAGCACCGGCAAGGTGAGATTCGGATGGCGGATGGTGATTTCGTAGGCGCCGGGATCGATCTGCGGGATCCGCACCGTCCCATCCATGAACGGCTGGACCGTCTTGACGACGTTCTGCGTCACGGCGTCCCGCACCTCGACCGTGAGGTCTCTGTTTACGACTGGAAACCCCAGAATGCTCATCGTCAGGTTGCTCACGGGTTGCCTCCTGCTAGTGCCCGAACGGGAACTGAATTTCCCAGAAAAAGGTGATGTTCTGGCCCGGCTCCAGCGAGATCGGTTCAAACACCACCTGGTTGTAGAGATCGTCCCCGGCGAACAGGCCCGCCTCGCTCACCTTGTCCAGCGCCACGCTCGGAACGAAGAGCGCATTCACCGCAACCCGGACGAAGCTGGATGGGGTGGTGTCGATGGTGAATGCGCCGGGAGCGACAGGGCTGCTCAGGGCCGAGACTGCAAGGGGAGGGTTGGCCTGCGTGAGCGCGACCGCGTCCGCGGCGGCCTCTTCGGTAGCGAAGCCGAGCTGGATGCGATTGATGGCCTGGGTCGACTTGCCCGAGAACAACTGCGCGACCACTTTTGCGCCGTTGCGCAGCACCTGGTTGTACGCCTCACGCTGCGCGAGAACCGCGCCTCGTGGAGCCCGGACCGTCATCCGCATGCGGCCCCGCCAGACAGATTGCGGCATCGTGATTCTATTCAAACCGTGTACCTCCCAGAGCGGGCTCGCCAAAACGGCCGCCCTGGCTCACATCGTCAGTGCGGCCGGACGGACCGATTTCCGCGGGAATCCACACGCCCAATATCCGGCAGCGGTCGCTTTGCGATTGATGCTCGGTGAAGGGCGAGAACTGAACCTGGGACTGGACTCCGGCCGCGTGCAATTCGGCTATCGACGAACGCAACGCCGCTTCCGCAGCGCCATATGCGGTCTGGCCGCCTTGCAGCACTCCGCCGGGGTCGATGACGATGCGGCGGGGCACCTCGACTGTGAAAGCGGCGGGTTGGGTCTCGTCCCAGGCGATGGAAAGCTGCGCTTTGGTGCCGGCTGGAAACAATGCGCGGTCGAAGCGGGATTCATTGAACACGCCTTCTTCCATTTCGTCGGATGGCATCCCGAAGCCGAAGGAATTCAGGCCGCGAAGCCCGTACTCGCCGAGCAGGAAGAAGACCCAATCGTTTGCTCCTCGCGCCAGACGCGGCATGTGCGCGGGCGTGACCGCTTTATCGAGCGGCTGGCCCATCTGGTAGTTGGCGACGCTGAAAAGCAGATCGCTTACGTCCTGATCATCGAGCGTGCCTTGCGCCTGCGGAGATTTGTCGGGCGTGATCGAGATGCGCAGGCTCTGGCCGAGCTTCAGGCGGCCGCGGTATCCGAGGAGATCGCCGGTGGTGGTGTTGAGCAGGACCGGGCCGGCCGTCAATTTGCCGGCGACGCCGGCAATCCGGATGTCGGGCCAGGCGTCGTCGAGTCCGCGATTCGTATCGCGCCATCGGAACAGATGGCTGACGCGTCCGTTGCGGGCGGCGAGATCCTGGCTGACCCGCGCAACCGGCGGATTTTCAATCAGCCTGAGCGGCGCGAAACGCTCGCGCCCCGGCGGCGGTTGATAGGCGCCTGTGACATCGAGCGTCTGCAGACCGGGGACGAGCGTTGCTCCCATCGCCTGCTCCGCTCCGACCAGGTAGGTGTAGACGAACTGGCGAATCTCCTGGGGGCCGATCGCTCCGTCGCGGCCCGCAACGATACGCGCAAGCAGGCGATCGCGGTACAGGTCGCGAGTTTCCCAATCCAGACGCTTGATGCCGAACAGCGCGCCGATCTTCTCGACGTCAATCAGCCGGTACGCGGTCGCGATCCAATGGCTCTGCCGCACGCGGTCGAGATCCTCCGCGGCGGCATCGAGCTGCAGCGCAAGAACGTTCAGGATGCTCGTAAGGACCGCGTCGCCGGCGAGCGAGTAGGGGGGAGGCAGCAAGTCCTGAATGCGTTCGAGCGCGCTCACGCGTTCACCTCAACCGGCATCACGGTGAAGACCTGTCCGGCAGCCACCGTGTATGCAGCCGTGCCCTGGGCGACGTCGACGAACTGGCCGCCGGATGCGAACGTCAGCTTGGTGCGCAGCGGATCGACGGCGTATTTGGTGTCGTCGCGCAGCGCGTTGAGCACCGCTTGCGCGTCAATCGCCGCCGGCGGGCTGGCGAAGAACTGCGCGAGCTTCGATTGCATCGACTGCCTGGCGGTATCCAGCGAAACGCCCGCGATCAGCGTGGCGGCGATCGTCGCGGTCACCTGCACCGTCACCGCCGCGCCCGCTGGCGCGGCCTTCTCGAAGCTGTCGGCGGTGAATGCGATGTTGTCAGCGGAGAGCGTGGTGGCCGATCCCTCGGGCGGATCGAAATCCGCGTTCGGCTGCGCGGCCGGCCCGTTGAGTTCGGAGAGCGTGATTTCCGCATCGACGATTCGCTGATCGGCGAGCAGCCCCGCCACCAGCGGCTTCACGCGGATGCGCTCGCCGACGGTTTTGCTCTGAATGGCGGCGATCAAGGACCGCTGAACGCCGCTGTGCACGCTGTCCAGATCGGCCGGCGGCAACGAGCTGCCGGCGAGGGTCAGATGAACTGACGCCGACAGTTCCACCGGCTTCGAGGCTTCGCTGACCACGCGAACTCCGGCGGGGCGCAGTTCCTCGATTCGATCCAGAACTTCCTGCGGCAGTGGCGCGCTCGCATCGAGGCCGTCGGCGCGGCTGATAAGAATCTTGATTTCTCCGGGAACGCCAAAAGGCATCTCGACGACTTTGGCATCGCGCACCTGTGGCAATTCGAGCAGGCCGTAAGTGATGGCCTCGACGGTGCCCTTGTTGGCGGCGCTGAGCGCCGCTCGGGCTCGCGCCCGCAAGTCATCGTCGCTTTCCGCGCTGCTCGATCGGGTGGTTGGGCGTTCGTTGGTCACCGACGCGATTCCCGCAACCACGCGCTGGAGCACCGTCAGCACGTTCGCATCGACCGGCGCGGTGCTCGCGCTGGAGCCGCGGACCCGGATCTGTGCGGCGCTTTCCCCCGCCAGCATGTCGTGGGACTCGGCGGTTTCGTATCGAAGGGTATCCTTGGTGTCGGTAATCGGCGTTCCGGCGGGGATGGTGATGTTGCCGATCGCGCGCGGGCTTCGGGTCAGCGTGACGGTTCCGACCGCATGACCCGCCGCATAGCGCTGAAGTCCGAGCAGCGCAACCACGCGGTCGAGCGAAGCGCCGGTGGCGGTTTCCAGGAACGCGGAGTCGTACACGAGGTTGAGCTGCGCGTACAACATCGCGATTTCACGGCTCACTGCTTCGAGCACCGTGCGCACGACGCTGCCCACGTTGAGGTCGGTCACCGGAGCGGGCTCGGCGGTGCGCGGATAGTAGTTGACTGTGACGCTGGTGCCCGGGGCCGGCTTGCGGCCGAAGGGGAGAAACCGGAGCGTATTCATCGCCGCCGGGTCGCTCGCATCCGCCACGACCTCGTAGTCGTTGAGCGAAAACACGGTGGCCACCGGGGGCGCATCGGGACCGGCGGAAACGAAGCCGCTCACGAACGACACGCGAACCACCGGCCGCTGCTGCAGAACAATATCGGGGAGAACGAGCGGACGCGCCTGGGGATCGTAGTTGAACAGGTGCGTTTCCTGAACCACGCCCTTGGTCAGGGTGGTCAGCACGTCGCGGACGACGTCGGAATACGATCGCTCGAGGAAGCTCACAAAGTTATCTCCAGCGAGACCGCAAGCGGGTCGGCGTCGTTCATGGGCTGCACCGAAAAGGTGATGCGGATTGAATCGGATCGTCCCGGCGCCGGCGCGACCTCCAGCGCCTCGAGTTTGGTTACGCGGCGCTCCTGCGCGACCGCTTCGATCGTGTACAGGCGGGCCAGATTGCGCGTGGTCTCGTTGTTCGGCTGGCCGATCAGCTCGACGAGGCGGCTGCCATATTCGGGATGACCCAATGGTCCAAGCGCGCCGCGCACCGTCAACAGGCGCATCGTCAGCGCCTGGGCCAGGTTGTCACGTCCCGCTACGGTTGCGATGTCGGTCGGGGTGGTTGCTTGCGGCAATCCGCCTTGTCCGCCGGCGACGACCCGCAGATCCACGGTGCCCCAGGAATCGGCCGAATCCAGCGGCGCCGCGCCGGCGGTCCCCGTGTAGCGCGTCAGACCGAGGTCAATTCCGAGCACCTGGTAGGTTTTCGCGGGACCCGCCAACGAATCATCCTCCAATCGATACGGTTCCGGCCGCCACCACCGTGCCCATCGGTGCGTCGGCGGGGTCGTTGCAGGTCATCGCGATGTCGCCGTTGCGCGCGGCCGGCTTTCCGCCAATCTGCACCGTCGCGCTGCCCTGCTGGATGGTCGCCTGGTTCGAGGGCGGAGCTTGAAAGCTGACTCCGGGCGGCGTCGGTATATGAGGCGGAGTGTTGGATGCCGTGGTGCCGACGACCGCCGCGGGCTGTCCGCTGATCTGCACGGTCGGCACGCCGCCGCTGATGATCCCGGTAAAGGGATGAGGCAGCGGGGTGGGCACCTGTGCCGGACCCGCGGGAACAATCACGATATGGATATCGGTCGCGGTGATCTGATCGTTGGCTTTGGCGGCTGGCTGTCCCATGGTTATCAGTTCAAATCGATCGTGGAACCGTTCACCTTCACTCCGGCATCCGCGTTGATCTCGACGTTGCCCCCCTTGAGCTTCAGCGTTCCGGAGGCTTCCAGGGTCAGGTCTCCCGTTTGACTAAGAGTAACTTTGGTATCACCCGAAGAGAGCGTAAGCGTGCCGTCGCTGGAGCCGGCCTGCTGCAGCGAGATGGTTACGTCCTGGACCTTAATCTCGACCGACTGATCGGCGATCGTGCAGGACACTGAAACCGGAGAACCCTTCAGGGTGACTGTGGCCTGCCGGGTCCCGTCGCCAGGCGTCTTGATTCGGAATTCGAGGACCTTGTCCGCATCGGTCTCGCCGCCGGGGAGGGCGAGAACGGTTTCGCCTTCGCTGTGATCCGGAGGATCGACGTCGCGAGGGTAGAGGCGCCCGACCACCACGGGGTTATGCAGGTCGTGGAACGGAAAGACGACGACCACCAGATCGTTCTCGCGCGGCAGCGACACCGCGCCGACGATGCCGGTGGCGATGGGAACGCGCGGAAACGCGAGCCCCAGCGCGGGCACATCGATCGCGCAGCTATAGTCGTTGCCATCCGCCGTGCCGAAGACCGTTTTGACCACGCCCAATGCGACGGCGGTGTTTTGCCTCGCTTCGTGGCGCGCGATCTGGCGGATGGTCTGAACGACTCGCTGCATCTCTAGAGACCTCCCACCAGCGAAGCGAGCGCGCCGAGAAGTCCGGCGGGGTTGAAGCTGTCTCCGCCCTGATAGAAGCGCGCGGCGGTTCGCGCGCCGTCGGCGCGCAAGCGATGGTGAATCGAGTGGAGCCACAGCGGACCGCCGGGCAGGCCCGAAGGCAGATCCTGAATCTGCACGATCGTGCCCGGGCGCAATTCGGGCTGTAGAAACGCTTCAAAAGCGCCGCGCTGGCCGCCGGATTTGTAGAGTCGCTGGGTAGCCGCGCCCGCACGAGCCGCGCCTTCCGCGGTGCGCAGGGCCGGCTCCGCGCGCCAGCGGCTCGTCAGAGATGGCGCGTCGGGCGCGTTGCCTTTGAAGAAATCGGTTGACAAGCGAAACGCATCGTCCGATCCCGCATCGTCAGCTCCGCTTTCCCCGACCACAGTGAAGCTCTCGACTGGCCGGGCGAACTCGGTGTTGCCGATAGCAAGCAGCTCTCGCCCGTAGCGCAGTGCCAGGTCGGGGGTAGTGGCGTCGATGACCGGCGCCTCCACCTCGCCATCGGAGTTGACCCGGGCAATCGAGCCGCTCCAGCCGCACACCCTTGCGATATGCTCCCAGGCGGTGCGCGATCCGTCGGCGACGAAAAAGGCGAGCGATACTCCATCCTCGATCGCGGCGACGTCAACATTCGCATCGCCGCACAGATTGCGAATCACGGTGCCCGCGGTGACGCTTTCATAAGTGGCGGCGGGCCGGTATTGGGCGAGCAATCCCCCCGCGTTGATTGCCGTTACGCGGATTTGATCGAGGGTGCGGCGGATGCTCGCCACCGTGCCGGAAAAAACGTCGGCGCTCTTCTCGCCATTGTTCAGGTTCAGCGAGACCTTGTCTCCTGTTCCTGCCGAAACCGGCGCGGCGAACGGAAACCTGATTTCCAGCCGATCCACCAGGGGTGCCGCGCCTAACTCAAGGTCAATCGACAGCGCCTGGTTGGTCCACTGCTGATTGCCGAGGGTCAGGGTGTACGACGGCTGGAGCATGTTCATCCCGTGATGGCCTTGACGGCGTCGCCGATGCCCTTGAGCGTGGTTTGCAACTGGCGCGCGCGTCCGATCTGATCGGCGACCGGCTTGATCGGATTGCCCAGGTTGCCGAGGTTGGCCAGGTTTCCGAGCGCCTGCAGCTTGTCGATCGCTCCCGCCGCCTGCTCCGCGAGGTCGGCCAGCGCGCCGGCTTTGTCCGCGATAGCTCCGGCGATGTTGCCCAGCGCCCCGGGATCGAAGCCAAGGTCGCCCAGGCCGAAATCGCCCAGTCCTCCGAAGGAGCTGACCTCCGCCGGCGGGGGAAGCGGCGGGCTCTCGACCAGCCACATCGAGTACAAGATCTGGCCGGCAGGTCCGACGCGCTGCTCGGCGCGAAACGACTCGATTACCATCTTGTCGATTGAAAGCGCGGTGGTGATGTCGGCGGTGAAGGTGACTTCGTCCTTGCCCGCGGCCTTGGTCTGCAGAGTTTTCAAGTCGTCGGTGGCGGAATCCGGCAGCAGGTAGCCCTGCAGATAAACGCGATGCGATTTGCGGCCCAGCCGCTGCTGCAGGGTGCCATCGAGGCCCGGAATCGAATGGCCGACCAGAACGTTCTCGCTCTCGTGGCGCAAGAGCTGAACCGCCTTCAACTCGAGATCGTCGATCATCGGCGTAGCCATGAGCTTCCTCTAGCCCTCGAGGTCGATTCCGGCGGTCTCCGCCGCCGATTCGAGTTCATCGGCGAAGCCCTCGAAGATGCTTTCGCTGGCGGCGATCGGCATTCGCCGAGGGAGCAGCGGCTCGTGCGATGGAGCCGTTGCCTGCGCCGCATCGCGAAGCCGCGCCGCGGGCGCATCCGCCTGAATAAGTTCCGCTCCCGCGGAGTCAGGCCATTCCGATTGCTCATCGGCGGACGGCTCACTCGCCGGGATCGGCTGAAATTGTGCCGGCGCCAATCCGTGAGCGGAGATCCAGGAATCATCGGCCGGCGCGGCACGGACAGGACTGTCGTCCACCGACTTGGTCTCCGCGACAAGTCGAGCGGATGGAACCGCGGGCAGCGCGGCGGGGACAGCACTCCATGTGACGCGAAACCGTTTTTCGTCGCGCTTGAGGCGCGAAAACGTTTGCTCGCGCTCTCGCTCAGGAGCCGCCTGGTTTGGCGATTCGATGGTCTGGGGCGAAGGCGCGGCCGCAAAGCCTGGCGGCGGAATCATCTGTTCAGGCGAGAGCGCGGCCGGGGCAACCAGCTCAGATGAAGGCTGGTTGTCGACGGGCGCAGCTTCCGGCATCGGCGTTGCCGGCGATGGAGCGGCTTTGTTCACCGTTTCCTTCGCGGCGATGGGCACGGGATCCGGCAACACCACGATCCGGTTCCATCCCGGTTCGGACGGCGGCTCGACGGAAGATTCGCTCCTGAAGGGTCGCGCCTGGGGAGGTTCGCGATTTGCCGCCGGCTGTTCTCGCGGCGTATCCGCGATCATTCGCCAGAGCGCTTCAACATCGACCGCCGCCTGCTCGTCGAGCGCATCGAGCGTAACTCCGGTCTCCCGCGAAACCTCCAGCGAGACGCGCAGGAGAGCGCCCGCGGAAAACGCCAGCGTGTCGTCAGCGAAAGCCGAGACGGCCGCCGCGGCCAGCATCAGCGCTTCGGCCTCGGCGACATCGTCGGGCCATACCGGCGGAGTGGCGCAGGCGAGCGCAAGATGGCGGCGGACGAACTGGTCCCCCAGATGAGCGAAGCGGGCGAGCTTGCGTTTGGCGCCCCAGGTGAGCGGCCTTAGCAGATAGCGATGGACGCTCAGATGCAGCAGCAGGCCGCCGCTGGCGAGATCCAAAGATATCGGCCACTCGCGGTCGGCGACACGCACCACGCTCCTGGTCAGATCGAGAGGCATAGGGGCAACGAGCGGAAACCTATTCCTCGCGCAAACGGGTGGCGGAGAACGTATAGATTGCTTCGCCGTGGTTTTGCGCGGTCATGCTGAACTGCTTGTCCTCCATGTAGCATTCGTCGAAGCTCACGTTGCGCGACGTGTCGCCGTGCTTCAGGGTGGCGGTCACCGTGAACTTGGCCATCGACTGGAGCAAGCCGTCCAGGGTCTTGTTGGCGGATGCGACGCGCAGGCGGCCCATCACCACCTTGAGCTGGAAGTAAACCGCGATACGCTCGTCGGTCCCGACTGCGCCGACGTGCTGGCGGTTGCGCAGCATGGTGTATTCGATGGCCTGCAGGCCCGCGATGGTTTCGTTGTTGACCTTAACTTCGGAAGAGGTCGCCGTATAAATCTCTGCCATTTGTTACCTTCCTCTCCGGGCCGCTCGTCCCGGCGTCGCGGTCCTGGACGGTTAGTTCTTCACCAGGATGGTGGCGTAGATGTAGTCGATCGCGCGCACCGGCCTGACGGCGATATCCACGCGCACGATTCCGCTCGCAAAATCGGACTCGGTCGAATAGACGTTGACCGCGAAGGAAGGATCCTTGCCGTCGGTGCTGGGAACGATCGCGCCGTCGCGCTCCATCTGCAAAAACATCGCGGTGATCTGCTGGCGCAGCGCATTGCGGGAGCCTTCGGTGTTGAGCAGGCCGATATAGTTGTCGCAATTCGCCTTCACGTCGCGCACCGCCTTGTTCGCGGTGCGGCGGACATTGACCTGCTGACCGCTGGTGAGCAGCCCCTTGACCGCGATGATTCCCAGGCTTCGCTTGGTGGTTACGACAAAGACGTTGCCCAGGATCAATTGAACGAGCTGGGGGTCGGTGTACGCGACCAGGTCGCCGCCCGGAGCCAGCACATTCTTGAAAGTCGGCGAGTCCCAGAAATCGAGCCGCGCCAGCAGGCCCGCGACCGCCCCGTCCATCCCGGCCGGCGTGCACAGAATGAAATGATCGCTGCGCACGTCGTCCGCGTGGTCGAGGATCTGGGCGACGGAGCTGGCCTCCGAACGGGTGACCGATCCGATCCCGATCCGGTTGCGCGCCACGTCCGCCATCTTCGCGCAGTGAGCGGTGACCAGTTGATGAGCCTTGCGCACGTCGGCATCGGCAAGCTGGTTGGCGACCGATGCAATCACCATGTCAACTTCCTCGGCGGTCTCGAGGCGTTCGAGCGCGTCGCCGTAGTCGTCAGTCGAGGGCGAAATTCCGCCGGTGAGCCGCGCCGGACGAACCATGTTCGAAGGAAGCGAGGAGGTGCGCCCCCGCACGATCAGGTCGCGCGCGCGGATCAGCCCCGAGGAGCGCAGAACCGCCGGCAGATAGTTCTCATCATCGGGGTCCATCGTCAGGTTGCGGTAGCTTTCCACCACGTTGCCATCGACCACGACGTCGAGTCCCAGGACCGGGGTCGTGTTGTCGATCGTGGAAACGCCGCGGGTAATCGCCACCGAGACCGGACTGGTTAGCGGCGCCGGCGCATAGAATTCGATGAGGGGAGCGGGCCCGCCGTCGCCGGCAACATCCAGCTCCGGGCCGGCCTCGCGGCCTCCGCTCAACGCCTTTCCCGGCGTCGCATCGGGCAACTGCGTGGCCGCGCCGACCTTGGAGAAGGTCACCAGAGGATCGTTAAGAGCAACGATGGAATCGAGATCGGGCTGGTTCAGATAGGTCGCCGTGTCGCGCCCTTCGCTGATGACGTCGATATGCACGTGGCGGACAAGCGGGGTCGGATTGGCGACCGGCGCCGGCAGAACAGTGCCGCGCTTGATCACCTGGACATCAGGGTCGCTGTTGAACCCCGCGACGAGCGAATCGACGTCCGAGAAGGGGCCAAGGGTGCGCGGAACGCCCACAGTCGGCGTGATCACCAGGCTCACCGCGTTTCCCGCCGCGACCACGCTGACCCGAATTCCCGTCCCCGCGGAGCCTTCCTTGCGGGCCTGAACCTCGATGCTCGGGGCATTGGCCGCGCCTGCTATCGGCAGGCTGGCCTGACCTTCGCGCACTCGCACGCTGATGCGATCGCCGATGAGTCCCGGCTGGTTCGCCTCGACCCGCAGCACGTCGGCGGCGCCGGCCTTGAGGGTGGTGAAAGCGGGCTTTGCGGGTCCGTCCGCCAGCGGCGATGCGATGATGCTCACCGGCAGGCCGACGTCGAAGGCCGGATCGAGCGCGACGATGAGCTGTGACTGTTGGTTAATTCGGTCGAAGAGATAAGAAGGGCTGGTCTCATCGGTTACCAGCGAACCGTGCGATTCCACCAGCCTGTCGCCCAGGTAGACGTCGAGATTAACGTACTTCACGCCGTGCCCGGAAAGAGTTTTCACCTGGGTGAACTGAACTCCGATCTGATTGCCCCATCCGCCTTCGGCGCGAGCAACCAGCGTGACCACGGGGTCGCCGTCGTCGCTATTGATTTCCAGGCGGGCCTTCTGCCCGCGCCCGGGCGCCGTGCGCGCGATGAAAATTTCGGAGACCCCGTTCGCGAACGCGCTTTGCACCTCGGGCATCGTGTACCTGCTCGCGGGCCCGAAGGTGTCGAGGAACTCGCTCATGCCGCCGACCGGCGTGGGATCGATCGGACCGCGATCGGTGACTCCCACGACTCCGAGAATTCCGGTAAGGCTTGGGAGCGCCGGAGAAGGCTCGAACACCGTGCGGACCTGTACGCCGGGAATCACGAGAGCAGACGCCATGGTTTTGTCCTCCTATGCCGGGCACCCGGTGTAGCACTTTGTGTAGCGAATTCCTACCTCTTGAATGACCATTTGGTTACGCCTCGTCTCCCGGCGTCGCCGAAATTCGCGGCGCGGCGAGCGGCGACGCGCCGGTCGGGCGCGTCACGAGTGGCGCTGATTCTCCGCAATGCAAGTTCTGGATATTCCTGGCGCCGATAGACGCGCATTCACGGATTATTCGCATAAAGATATGTCTTTGCGCGCGAATGGAAGCTTAGCCGAGGGTTTGGACGCTTACCCGCAAACGGCATTCACGAGCGCATTTTGTGCGCGGCGGAGCCATAATGGCGGGCGAATCGCCGCAAGGAGAAGGGCCGCCGGCACTGTGACACCCGAAACCGGTCTCAATTCCACCTGGGAGCGCCCCACCCGGCTCGAGCGCATCGGGCTCGCGGCGCTCTTCATTCTCACGATCCTGTTCGGCGGATTGGTCGAGATCAGATCGAATTTTCTCGTTCGCCGGCTCACCGACCTTGATGTCTTCCTCCGCGCGGGATGGGCGATACGAACCGGCCGCGACATCTACACCGTCACCGAGGGGCACGGCTGGCACTTCCAGTATCCTCCGGTATTCGCGATCGCGATTGCGCCGCTGGCGGATCCGCCGCCGGGTTACAACCGCGCTTACACGCTGCCGTTCGGGGTGTCGGTCGTAGTCTGGTACGCGCTGAGCGTTGCGTGCCTTGCGGTCGGCGTGCACTTGCTGGCTTCGGCAGTCGAGCGCGCGGCCGCCGAGCGATTCGGCGGCCTGCCTCCTCCCGGCTCAAGAGCCTGGTGGACGCTGCGCGTGATGCCGATCGTGGCCGCGCTGGGGCCGGCCGGATTTACGCTGTCGCGCGGGCAGGCCAACTTCATCGAACTCGTCGCGCTGTGCGCGATGATCGCGGCGGTGATGGCCCGGCGCTCGTATGCCGCCGGATGGTGGCTGGCGGCGGCGGTGTGCACCAAGGTGATCCCGATTTATCTGGTTGTGTATCCGATCTGGCGCAGGGACCTGAAGATGGTCGCCGCATGCGCGGCGGGGCTTGCGCTCGGCCTGGTGGTGCTGCCGTCGATCGCAATCGGGCCGGCCAGGACCGCGGATTATTTCCGCGAATGGGTGCGCGTGCTGGTTGAGCCGGCGGCGGGAATCGGAAACGATCGGTCCCGTGCCACCGAGCTGCTCGACGTCAACGGCACCGACAACCAGTCGTTCGAGGCGATGATTCACAATTGGTCAAATCTGGAGCAGACCATGACGCTCGGCCGCAAGCAGAGAAGCCCTCGACTGGCATGGTACGAACGCCCGATGCACGCGGCGCTCGCAATTGTCTTCACGGCGATCACGCTGATCGCGGCGGGATGGAGCAGGCGGGGCGCGCTGGACGAGGAACTCGCGATATCGGCGCTGATGATCATAATGGTTCTCTCGAGTCCCGCTTCGCACGTGCACTATTTCGTGCTTGCGATTCCGGCGTTGATCGGATTGTTCGCGGCCGCGAGGATGCCGCGGCGCGCGTATCCCGATGCATGGACGATGGGTCTGCTGATCGCCTTCGGGGTTGCGACGGGCGCGCCGCTCCTGCCGCATTGCGAAGTGCTTGGAGATTTGGGTCTCGCGGTCGCCGCTTCGCTGGTTTGCTGGGCGGCGGCGCTCGGCTCGTTGGTTACGGACGGGCGGGCAAGCGCCGGGGCAATCTGAGCCCGCGGCGGATTCTGCTCGGGGCCGCGCGACTCGCGCAAATGTCATCTGCGGCGACTTCTGGGCATCGGGAGGGGAGACTTGGCCCTGGCCCGCTCGACCTCATCGCGGAGCACGTCGGCCTCATTCAAGTCGAGTCTCGGGCCTGCAAGCTTTTCGATCGCGATGCCGGTGGCACGGGCGAGTTTGAGAGCGTCGACCAGTCTTTCAACCCGCCACTCGGCTATCCAAGTGTAGATCGCTTGCCGGCTAACGCCGCAGAGGCGGCCAACCGCCGGTGCCCCGCCCGGCACCATCCTTACTGCGACTTCGACCCAATTTACGTGCTTTGAGCCGCGTGGAGGCCGCGCCGTTCGTTTGCGCCGTCCCACAATTTGCGAATGTATTGGCAGCCATACGGGCTGGTCAAACATAATCAGCGAGCGTCTGCTTTGTGTGACCGGTCCTGCGATGTCAAGTGCAGTTGCTTACAATCCGAACGATTTAAAGAGTCAAGAGTAGAAACACAGACGGTTTGAGCTTCATACGGCCTAATAATTGATAATGATTATACGTGAGTCAAGGTAAATGCACTTGACATCAAACTCGGGGGTTCTCTAGAATGCTTAGGACGCAGGACCTGATGCACTGAATCTCGGCAGGGAGCCTCTTCCCGGGCGCTGCCACGAGGCGGTCCAGGCGCCTCGAAAGGGGGACGGCGGGGTTCGGTTGAAGGGCTTGGTAAGGGCGGTGCCGAGGGCCGGTCGCGAGTCTCGAGGCACTCGGCGCCGCCGAATTCATCGTTTCCGCTTAGTGGCCCAATCGCGGGTCTCATCGACGGCGGGAACGGCTTCGCTTCTTCCCGATTAGCAGGGGTCCGGGGCATCGCTACTCGCGAGCCTCTCTTTCCATCCGTTTCGGGTGTTCGCTCGCCCTGCCGGACGAGCGCTGTTTCGGCGGTTTTGACAATGAAGCCGAAGTGATACTAATGGATGAGCACGCAATCTGAACTATCGTTCAGGAGGATACAGCGATGAAGCGCACCGGAGTGCATCATCTGGGACTGGCCACGCTCGATATCGATCGGACTATCGACTTTTATACCAAGGTACTCGGATGGGAGGTCGCCTGGGCGGACATTCTCGAGACCGGCGGCGAAGGCAAGATCAAGCACGTCTTCCTGAACACTGGCGACGGCTCCCTGGTGGCGTTCATGTGCCCGGAGAAGGTGAAGGGCGTTCCCGAGGAGTGGGCGACCGATATCAACAGCGCCCAGGGTCTGCCCGGAGCGTTCTACCATTTCGCATTCTGGTGCGATGACGCGAAGGAGCTGGAAGAAAAGCGCGCGATGCTCCTGCAGAAAGGAGTGGACGTGAGCGCGGTTGTCGATCACGAGTGGTGCCGCTCGATCTACTTCCGCGACCCCAACGGCCTGCTGCTCGAATACTGCACCACCATGCGCAAGTTCACTGAAGAGGACAAGATCATGCGCCATCACGACCAGCCGGGTCCGATGGTTAGCGATCCCGCCGAAGCCAAAAAGGTCTATCAGATCCTGGCGGGTCCGAATCGGGTGAAGGCGGAGGGCGACCGCTCACCTTTCTAGCGGCGACCTCGCTCGCAGCACGTTTTCAGGGCAGGGCGGCTGGATCGGAATCCGGCCGCTCTTTTTTTTCCTTCCGCAATCGCTGATACTGCCCACACCAGAATTGGAGAAGGTTCCTATGGCAGACATCGGACTGTTCGACGCGATCTATTCCGCGCGCGCATTGCGCAGATTCAAGCCCGACCCGGTGCCCGACGAAGTTATCACCAAAATCCTCGATGCCGGCATCCGGGCGCCGTCCGGCAGCAACGAGCAAACGTGGCTGTTCGTGGTCGTCAAGGATCGTGAGCAGCGGCGCAAGATTGGTGAGGTCTATCGCAAGGGCGGAGGAATCCTGATGGCGTTGTACGCCAACCGGACCAAGCCCGAGCACATGGATCAGAAGCAGTACGACAAGCTGATGGCATCGGCGACCTACCTGATCGATCACATGGCCGACGCGCCCGTACTGCTGCTGGCCTGCCTGCAGCCGGGCCAGGTGGGAGCGCAACCCGCTCAACTGCCGCCCGACGTGCAGGCCGCGATGCGCAATCTGGCGCGGATGGGCGGATCCAGCATCTATCCCGCCGTGCAGAACATCATCCTGGCCTGCCGCGCTTTCGGACTCGGCACCGTGCTTACGACCATCCATATGTTTTACGAGGATGAGGTGAAGGCGGTCCTTGGTCTGCCGCCAGAGGTGCAGACCTACGCGCTGTTGCCGATCGGTTATCCGACCGACAAGTTCGGTCCGATCAGACGCCGCCCGGTCAGCGAGGTCGTCTGCCTCGATCGTTACGGAAACCCCTGGAAGGGATGAGCGGCGCTCAATCGGATCCGTTCTCCCGGGCCAAATCCGTACGCACCTGCGATGCGGCCTGCTCGACCGCCTTGTGCTGCTCGAGCAGGCCCTTCAGCGTCGCGGAGTCCGCGTGCGTGCTCAGCCGATACTCATCGGCTGAACGCACGAACGCGGCGTAGCGATCGAGCATCGTCGTGAAATCGCGGTACGAAGCGCGATCCGCGTGCGAGCGTGTCATCTGGGCATAGGCTCGCGCCTTCTTGAGGGCGTAGTAGAATTCGCCCATTTCCTCGGATGAAATCTGGCGATCGCCAATCGTGAAGCCGGCCGTGCAGAAATCGGCGAGTTTGTCCGACAGGCCGGAGATCAAATCGACATTGGCCGCCATCTCCTTGGGGTAACTCGAGGAATAGCAGGATGCCGCGAAGGCGGCCAAAGCCATCAGGGTCAGAAAGAATGCGGGCCGGCGCTTTCCGCCGGCCCGCGTCTCATCGCTCATCGACAGTCGTGTCCGTTTCAGCCCAGATGCTGCTTGAAGAAGGCGATGGTCTTTGTGAAGGCCTCCTTGGCGTGCTGCGGATGGTAGGACGGACGCTCGTCGCACATGAAGCCGTGGTCCGCATCCGCATACAGGACCACGTCGGCGGTTTTCCCGGCCTTCTTGAGCGCATCGCGGAACTGGTCAACCTCGGCCAGCGGAATGAACGCATCCTTGCCGCCGAAGAACGCGAGCACCGGGGCATTCAGTCCCTCGACGTACGCAATCGGCGGTTTCGCATCAGGCTGCCTGGATGAGACCATGCCGCCTCCGTAGTAGGGCGCGGTCGCCTTCACGTCCGTGTTGCGGCACGCGGTCAGGAAACTGATTCGTCCGCCCATGCAGAATCCGACGGTGCCGAAGGCGGGCTTCACCTCTTTGAGGCCCTTGAGATAGTCAATCGCGGCGGTCATGTCGGCCACAATTTGATCGTCCGTGAGCGATCCCATCAGCCGAAACGCCCCCGGCAGGTCGTTGTAGGCCACGACGTTGTTCGGCTGGCGGAAGTAGAGATTCGGCGAGATGGCCACGAATCCTTCGGCCGCGAACCGGCCGGTGATCTTCCTGATATGATCGTTTAGTCCGAACGCCTCCATTACCACGACCAGCCCCGGATAGGGTCCGCCGGACGCCGGGCGTGCCAGATGGCAAGGCATTTTCTCGCTGCCTGCGACGACTTCCTGCGAGACAATTTCCATCGCGTTAACCTCCTGTTGCCCGTACCGCATCCGATCGGGAACGGATGCGGCTTTGGTCGTTACGACGAGAGCCAGTCGAACTATCTCGCACACAAAGCGGCGATGCTCAAGCGGGCGTCTCGCTTACCTCCATCGCCAACCGGTAGCATACTGCGCGGTCCGGAGATCGAACCCGCAGATGATTCCCCTTCGCGACAGCTCGACGCCGCGCCGCCTGACGCCGGTAAACGTTCTGCTGATTCTGCTGAATCTGGCGGTCTTCGGTTATGAGTTCTCGCTGGGGCCGGCGGTCGAAGGGTTTGTCCTGCGCTACGCGATGGTTCCCGAAAGCGTGACGTCGTCCCTTCAGGGACTCTTCGCGGCGGGTGATTCGCCCCGGATACTGCTCAGAGCCGCGGCGGCGATGCTCACGGTGGTCAGCTCGATGTTCGTGCATGGGGGCATCTGGCATATCGCGGGCAACATGCTTTACCTGTTCATCTTCGGCGCGGCGGTGGAATGGCGCCTTGGGAGCCGGCGCTACCTGGTGTTTTATCTGGTTTCGGGGATGGCGGCCGCTCTGGCGACCATTCTAATCGCGCCGGACTCGCAGATTCCGGTCATCGGCGCATCAGGCGCGATTGCGGGCGTGCTCGGCGCCTATTTCATCTTCTATCCGCGCGCGCGCATCACCACGATTCTGCCGCTGTTCGTCTTTGTCCAGGTGATCGAAGTACCCGCTGTCCTGTACCTGCTTTTGTGGTTCGCCGTGCAACTCTACGCCGGGCTTTCGGAAGGGTCGCGGGGAGCAGCCGCGGGGGGAGTGGCATGGTGGGCGCATGTCGGTGGATTCCTGTTTGGCATCGCGCTGGGACCCCTGATGGCCCGCGCTGAACTGCCCCGCAGGCGCATCCGCTGACTTGTGGATTGCCTGTGGATATCCTGTTCACGACCGTTGGGATAAGATGTGAATCGGGGAAACACTCTTGATGGCCATGAGTGGTTCACAAATAATCCGGTCCTTCGAAACTCTGGTTTGGGTCCGGAAGGTGGTGGTCAGGTGGCGGCTGTTGCGGACGACATCCTAAGGCGCGTTCCCCCGCAAAACCTCGAAGCTGAGCAGTGCGTGCTGGGCGCGATTCTGCTCGATAACGAAGCTATCAACCATGCGCTGGAAATCCTTGTCCCCGAGGATTTCTATCGCGATTCCCATCGCGAAATTTACCGCGCGATGATCGAGCTTACCGACCAGCCCTCGCCGGTCGATGCGATCACGCTGAAGGACTGGCTGCGCAAGAACGGCAAGCTCGAATCGGTCGGCGGCCCCGCGTACATCGCGGAACTGGCCTCGATCGTCCCGACCGCATCCAACATCACGTATTACGCGCGACTGGTGCGCGAAAAGGCCATCCTGCGAAGCCTCGCCTCGGTTTCAACTGAAATCGCCTCGGGCGCTTACGAGGGGCCGCCCAACGTCGATGAATTCCTCGACGAAGCCGAGCATCGCATCTTCGAGATCGCAGAGCGGCGCATCCGGCCGTCGTTCCACTCGATGAAGGAGATCACGCCCAAGTCGATTGCGCTCATCGAGCGACTCTACGAGCGCAAGGAACTGGTGACGGGCGTTCCGACCGGCTTCATCGATCTGGATCGCATCACCGCCGGACTTCAGCCCTCGGATCTGATTATCCTCGCGGCGCGGCCTTCGATGGGTAAGACGGCGCTGGCGCTGAATATCGCGGCGCATGCGGCGATCTACGCAGACCCGCCGGTGGGTGTCGCGTTCTTTTCCCTGGAAATGTCCAAAGAGCAGCTCTCGCTTCGGATGCTCTGTGCCGATGCGCGGGTGGACAGCGCCAAAGTCCGCACCGGCTATTTGAAACACGACGACTTCCCCAAGCTCATCGGCGCGGCGGACCGGATGAGCCAGGCGAACATTCTTATCGATGATTCGTCCGACATCACTCCGATTCAGCTCAAGGCCAAATGTCGCCGCCTGAAGCGCGACCGCGGAGCGAATCTAGGCCTGATTATCGTTGACTATCTGCAGTTGATGCGCGCGTCGCGGCCCGGAGAGTCGCGCGAAAAGGAAATCTCCGAAATCTCGCGTTCGCTGAAAGCTCTTGCCAAGGAGCTCAATGTTCCGGTGATCGCGCTCTCGCAGCTCAACCGCCAGGTTGAGACTCGTCCCGACCGCCGCCCGCTGCTCGCCGATCTGCGCGAGTCGGGCGCGATTGAGCAGGATGCCGACGTGATTGGGTTCATCTATCGCGACGAGATGTACCATCGCGACACCAAGGAACCCGGCGTCGCCGAGATAATCATCGCCAAGCAGCGAAACGGCCCGACTGACACCGCCAAGCTCACATATCTGAGCCAGTATACGAGATTCGAAAATTACACCCCGGACGTGGGCGCTTTCGAAGATACGGGCGGTTAGCAGCCGGACACTCGCCGCGCGGCCCACCGCAGGGCGGTCACTCTTGCGGCTTCCCGTTCCCCTCGGGCGAAGGGTCGTCCAGGATGTCGTCGGCAGGGCTCACGGCTGCCGCGTTGCCATCCCCCCGGTCCGGATCGATCGCTTCTTCAGGCGGAGGCTGGCCGGCCTCGGCGGATTCCGCGGATTTCTCCATCTCCGCCGGCGCATCCTCGGGGTGAGTCTCGATGCTCTCGACGGGCCCCGTTTCGGTCTGCTCGACCGCGCGCTCGATTTCCTGGAACTCCTTGAGGTCGGGCAGGCTGTCGAGATCCTTGAGGCCGAAGGTTTCCAGAAACTCCGGCGTGGTCGCGTACATGATCGGACGTCCGGGCGCTTCTTTGCGGCCGGCAATCTTGATGAGACGCCGCTCGAGCAGCGTCTCGAGGACGCCGCCCGAATCCACGCCGCGAAGCTGCTCGATCTCGGGCCGGGTAATCGGCTGCCGATAGGCGACAATCGCGACCGTTTCCAGCAGCGGACGGCTTAGGCGCGGCGGCCTTGCGGCGAGCAGCCTCCGCACATACTGCGCGTGCTCTTTGGGCGTGCGCAGCTGGTAACCGCCCGCGACTTCTTCGAGCGTGACTCCGCGATTTTGCGCCGCGAACTCTGTCGCCATCGCGCCGAGCGCCTTCTGAATTTCGGCGCGCGGCACGTCTTCGAGAGCGGACTGCAATCTGCCGATCGAAACCGGTTCGCCGGCGGCGAACAGCAGACTTTCAAGAATCGATTTGAGACGTTCCTCTTCCACCTATGCTCCGTTACAAACCTCGTCGCGGCATCCTTCGGCGCTCTCGTCTGCGACGGGAAGAGCGTCAGGCTTGCCCCGCAACCGCGTGCGGCGGTGTGCGGCGTTCGAGAATTATCGGGCCAAACCGCACTTCCTGCCATGCCGCGACTTCACCGCGGCGCATCAACTCCAATAGTGCCATGAAAGTTGCGATCACACGCGGCCGGTCGTGCAGGTCGTCGAACAGCGCGGAAAATTCAACTCGTCCGTGCTGCTCGAGGCGGGTAAGAATCGCCGGGATACACTCCGCGACCGGGATGTCCCTGAGCACGATGCCGCGCGGGGTCTTGTCCGCGATTCGCTTGAGCACCGCGCCCATCGCCTCGACCAAATCGAAGATCGAGACGCTGTAGCGCGGTTCGGTTTCTTCCGCCTCCGGGGCGGGCTCGCCCGGGGCCGCGAACACGTCGCGCCCGAGGATCGAGCGCTCTGCGAGTTTTTCCGCGGCCTCGCGATAACGCTGATATTCGAGCAGCCGCTCGACCAGGTCGCGCTTGAGCTCCTCGGCTTCCTCCGTATCGGCAAGCTCCGGATGCGGCAGCATCGAAAAGGACTTGATCAGCAGCAGCGTCGCCGCCATCACGAGGTATTCGCCGGCGACATCGAGGTTGAGCTGGTCGAGCAGTTCCAGGTAGGCGAGATACTGCTCGGTGATGATGCTGGCGGTTACGTCGTGCGGATCGAGCTCGGCCCGCTTCAGCAGATGGAGCAGCAGGTCGAGCGGCCCTTCGTAAACGGGCAGCTTGAAGCGCGGGGTTCCCTCCGCCTCGAACCGGGGCGGGGTTTCTCGTTGATCGCTCACAGCAGCACCCGCGTGATCGCGTTGATGATCGGGTCAATCACGGCTTCGACCGAATTGGTATATAGCAACACCACGAGGATCAGAAAGCCATAGCGCTCGGTGCGCGCGTATGCGCGCGCGGCGGAGAGCGGCAGCAGGCCGGCCAACACCCGCCCGCCGTCGAGCGGCAGAAGGGGGAACAGGTTGAAAACGCCCAGTGCCACGTTGATGCCGATCGACGCGAGCATCATCTGCGCCAGCGGCCTGGCAACCGCGAATCCCAATGTTCCGCCCCAGGGAATCCGCACGATGATCCTAATTGCAATCGCGCTCAGAATGGCGAGCGCGAAGTTGGTCAGCGGGCCCGCCGCCGCCACCTGGATCATCCCCGTGCGTCCTCCGCGCAGGCGCGAAAAATCGACCGGCACCGGCTTCGCATAGCCGAACACGGGAAGATGAAGGAACACGAGAATCGCGGGCAGGATGATCGTGCCGAAAAGATCGATGTGCGAAACGGGATTCAGCGTAAGCCGCCCCGCTCGCAGCGCCGTGTCGTCGCCGAGCCTGAGCGCCACCACGCCGTGCATCACTTCGTGGGTGATGATCGCGAACATGATGGGCAGGGCGAAGATGGAAATGGTCTGGATGTAACCGGCGATCTGTTCCAACTCAATCGTTCCTTGTGCTAACCGCCTCGCGCGTCGCGCGGGGATGATACATGCGATGAACCTTGCGCAGATGGCTCTTCGACAGATGAGTGTAAATCTGGGTGGTTGAGATGTCGCTGTGACCGAGCATCTCCTGCACCGCGCGCAGGTCGGCGCCGCCTTCGAGCAGATGGGTCGCGAACGAGTGGCGCAGGGTGTGCGGGCTTATCCATGAAAGGCGCCGGTCCCTACCGGCCCATCCTTTGAGCGCCTTGAAAAATCCCTGCCGCGTCATCGGCCTTCCAAGCCGCGTGATAAACACCGCGCCGGGCGCGCGCACGGGCCGGCGGCGAGGACGTTTTGCGTCTTTGCCCTGGTCCGCGCGCAGTTCCTCTTCTCGCCGCTTCAGATACTCGGCTATCGCCCGCATCGCGGCTCTGCCGAGCGGCACGATCCGCTCCTTGCCGCCCTTGCCGAATACGGTCACCAGTCCCGCCCGGACGTTGAGCTGCGGAAGCTGCAATCCGACCAGTTCGGAAACACGCAGGCCCGACCCGTACGCAAGCTCGAGCATCGCCCGGTCGCGCAGTCCGCGAACTGTGGAGGTATCGATCGCATCGAGGAGCATTTCGATGTCGCGCCGCGAAAGTGTGCGGGGCAGTTTGCGCGCGAGATTGGAGATCTTCACCTGCGGAATCGGATCGTGGCTGATAATCCCGCGGTCGATAAGCTCGCGTGCCAGCCCGCGCACCGCGGAAAGGCGCCGGCGCTGGGTCGATGCCTCGAAGCCGCGCTCGGCGATCGATGCCAGGTAGCGGGTAATCGCGCCCGAGTCGAACTGGGCGGGAGCGATCTCGTGGCCGCGGCAGAATTCGTGGAAATCGGCAAGATCGCGCGCATAGGCGTGGATCGAATGGATGCTCAGTCCGCGTTCGACGCGCATTCGCGCCAGATGCCCGTCAATCAGCGCGTCCCAGCCGGACGCTTCAGGAGGACTCGCGCTCACCCGCCGTCGCCCTCGGCGGGATGCCGTTCCAGGTTGGCGAGCAGCGTCTCGCGCAACTCGCGCATCCGCGCCAAATCCTCGACCTTTCGACCGTCGTTTTCGCTGATATAGAAGACGTCGAGCGCCTGGTCCGCGTTGGTCGAGATGCGGGCCAGGTGGATGGGGAAGCCGAGCTCGAACAACGTGTGCGTGATGGTGAAGAGCAAACCAACCCGATCCTGCGTGAACACATCGACCACCGTGAATTGCTCGGAGATGCGATTGTCCACGGTCACTTCGGTCTGCACGTGGCGCACGAATTTCGTCTTCGCCGTTCTTACATGATGAGCTGAGGCGACCAGCGTGGCGATGTCCTGCTGGCCGGTGATTACCAGTTCCAGGTCGCGCTGAACCCGGGCCCATCGATCCTCCTCCATCGCCAGCGCTCCCGCGCCCATCAGGTGCGATACGCGGAAAACGTCGAGCGCCACACCGCAAGAGCGGGTGGTGATCCGGGCAGACAGGATGTTCAGGTTGTTGGCGGTCAGCGCTCCGGCGATCATGGAAAAGAGTCCCGGCTGGTCGCGCGTGACCACCGTGAACTCGCTGAATTCCAGCTCCGGAAAATGCCGCACGCGCGAGACCAGCGGGCGATCGACGAGCGCGCGCATCAGGTCGAAGTGCAGAACGATGTCGGACTCCGGCACGGTAAAGAAGTACCGATCCGGCATCTCGGCCAGAAACGCCTCGACGTCTGCGTTCGCGGCTCCCGCCGCCGTGAGGAGTTCGCGCACCGTGTTCTTTACCGTCATCAGGCGGCGCGCGGGATCGACCGCCTCGCGGTCGCCATGCTCCATCAGCTTGAGCGCACGCATGTAGAGATCGCTGAGCAGCATGTCGCGCCAGTTGTTGTAAACGTTGGGCGCCACCGCCCGCATGTCCGCATAGGTCAGCAGGTAAAGGGCCTTCAACCGATCGATCGAGCCGGCGGTGCGGGCGAAGTCGTCCACGGTGCGTTCGTCGTCGATGTCGCCCTTTTGCGCCACCTGCGACATCATCAGATGGTTGCGGACCAGGAACACGACCAGGTCCACTTCCTCCGGGTTGAGGCCCAGGCGGCGCGATACGTCAGCGGCAAGCTGCGCTCCGCGTTCGTGATGGTCGTGTCCGTGGCCCTTGCCGATGTCGTGCAGGAGCAGCGCCATGAACACCAGCGGCAGGCAATCGACCTCGCGCGCGACCTCGGTCAGAAGGGGCGTGGAGGCTTTGAATTCTCCCGCGCGCAGGCGTTCGAGCTCGCGGACCGCGGCCAGCGAATGACGGTCCACGGTGTAGATGTGATAGAGGTCGTGCAGCACGCGGGCGTAAAGGTTGCCGAACTCCGGAATGATCGCGCCCAGCACCCCGGACCGGTGCATCGCTTCCAGCGTGCTGGCGACGCGCGATCGGCCGGCCAGAATCTTCATCAACGCCGCGCCGGTTTCGGGGTTTTTGCGCATCTCATCGTCGATCAGCCCCAGATTGTCGCGCACGAGCTGATAGGTGTTGCCCGACAGCTCGACGCCCTGCGCCTGGCAATCCGCGTAGATATTGATGAGATTGAACGGGTCGCGCCGGAACAGATCGGGGTCGCCGATGGTCAGCAGGTTCTGCTGGATCAGCACTCCCGGGCGGATCGGCCGGATATTGGCGCGGCGGAAGAAGCGTCCGCCCGCCGGCCCCTCCACGACCCGCGCAATCAATCCCTCGGCGAATTGGTAGATAGTGCTGGCGTGCTGGTAGTAGGTGCGCATCAGCGCGGATCCGGCCGGCTGCCCCTCGATCGGCTTCAATCCCAGTAGCGGCTCGATCCGCTCCTGCATCTCGAAGGTGAGCTGGTCGAAATGTCTTCCGGTGAGGAAATGCAGCGAGTTGCGCACCCGCCACAGGAAATCGCGCGCGGCGCGCACCTCCGCCAGTTCCTGTTCGGTGATGACCGCCTTCTGCACGAGTTCGCCGACCGAATGCACCTTGTACTTGACCGCCGCCAGCCACATCGCGGTGTGCAGGTCGCGCAAACCGCCTTCGCCTTCCTTGATCTGCGGTTCGAGCAGATAGATCGAGTCGCCGTAATGCGCGTGGCGCTCGCGGCTCTCTTCGAGCTTGGCCTTGAAAAACTTCTGCTGATTGCGATTGAGAACTTCGGCGATCAGAAGCTTGTCGAGGTCGCTGTAAAGCTTTTCGTCTCCGGCCAGATAGCGGGAGTCGATGAGCGCGGTCTTTTCTTTCAGATCCTCGTTCGCCAGCCGAACGCATTCGCGCCCGGTCCGCACCCCGTGCCCCACCGTAAGCCTCGCATCCCACAGCGCGTGAAGGATGATCTCGGTGACCACCTCGACGTAGGGCCCGCGCTTGTAGTCGTGCAGGAACAGGAGATCGATGTCCGACTGCGGATTCAGCTCGGCTCGTCCGTAGCCGCCCCGCGCGACGATCGTGATTCGCTGGTTCAGTTTCGGAAAGCGCCGCCCGTGCTCGGCATCGGCCCAGCGAAAAAGCGCGCGCAGGAGATCGTCAACCGCGGCCGTATAAAGCCGCACCACTTCGGTGCCGCTGGCGCCCCCGAGATGGACCTGGCGTATCTCGTCGCGAACGGATTCGAGGTAAACACGCGCGACCTGCCCGGGCGTGCGCGTGGCTTCGAACTCGCGAAGCAGGCCGTCTTCTCCGCGTGGACCGGGCGCCACGGTGGAAGGGGAGGGGGCGCCTGCGCTCACAGATTGCCCACCGCGACGTCGGCGCTGAAATAATGGGCGATCGCGGTCGCGATGCCGTCAGCCAACAGTTCCTGGTATTGCGGGGAGGCCAGGCGGCGGGCCTCGCTGGCGTTGGAAAGAAAACCGGTCTCGACCAGCACGGCCGGCATGTGCGCCCCGACCAGCACATAGAACGGCCCCATCTTTGCCCCCAGTGCGTTTACGTTCAGTCCCATGCCCGCGTCGAGATTGGCCACCGCTTGATCGTCGATCATCCGCGCCAGCGAAGCGGCTTCAGTCGCCTTATATTGCTGGCGCAAGTCCGTCAGGATGTAGTTTAAGTTGGCTCCCGCGCCGGTTCCATAGGTGGCCGGCGCGCCCGCGTTCTCCATCCTGGCAAGGCGAATCGTCGCGCGATCGGTAGTGTTGTTCAGATAGTAAACCTCGATCCCCGATGCCGCGGGATTGGGGCTCGAATTGAGGTGGATCGAGACGAACAGGTCGGCCGCCGCCCGATTCGCCATCCGGGTGCGCTCGGACAACGGGATGAAAACGTCGCTTGACCGGGTCATCTCCACGCGCATCCCGCGAGCCTCCAGCGCCTGCCGCAATCGCGCGGCGATCGCCAGCGCGAGGTCCTTCTCCTCGATGCCGGAGGACGAAATCGTTCCGGGATCGAAGCCGCCGTGGCCGGGATCGATCATCACCAGCGGATGCCCGATCATCGGGGTGTCCGGTTCATTCGCCAGTGCGAGCTGAGGGCGGGGCGCCGATGCGGAAGCTGATGCTGCGGGCTTGTGCCGCGAGTCGGGAGGCGGCGGCAAGTCCTGCTCCACCGGTTCCGGATGGGCCGGCTGCTGTGACGCCAGTTTCGCGGCAGCCCTGCGGTCGGCATTGCGTACCAGGATAGGTGCGGCGATGTTCGGCACGGTGCCCGCCGGCGCGAGCCGCAGCACGATTTCGCGGTCCAGGCGCGCGATCGCGTAGTCGGTTTTGCCGTCCACCTCGATCGCGATCTGCGTCTGTCCCCAGCCCGCGTCGATTACGCGGACGGTTTTCAGCGGCGCAACTTCCTGTCCGAACAGAGGGCGTGCGGGCAGGAGCGTGTTGGTCCAGGGAAGCTCGATCAGAAGTTCATCGCCCTGCGTTCTAAGCTTCCAGTGAGGCGCGACAGTGCGAAACCCGAAGTGCAGTTCGAGCGCTCCCTTATGCGGCTCGATTCGCGCGAACGCGAGAGTTGCGGGACCGGTCGAGGCGATCGCCTTGCCAGCGACGGCAGCGCACAGCGCGATCGCGGCGATCGCCACCGCCGCTTTCCGCTCCCGCGCCATCCGCCTTCCGCCCATCGTCGTGTTCCCGCGCGAGGAGAGTCAGGCGGTGTCCTTCTTAATCCGCGCCTTCAGGTTCGCCAGCGTTGACAACGCCTCGATTGGCGTCATCCGATCCAGGTCGATGGCCTGAAGTTCTTCGACTATCCGGCTCTCGGCGGGAGAGAACAGGCTCATCTGGCGGCTCGATTTACGTTCCTGGCGAGCGTGCGCCAGCCGCGCCTGGCCGGCATCGTCGAGTTCGCCCTGTTCAAGGTTGGCGAGAATTTCGCGGGCGCGGACGATTATCGAATCGGGAAGTCCCGCCAGCCGCGCGACTTCGATCCCGTAGCTGCGCGAAGCCGGCTGCTCGACGATTCGCCGCAGGAACAGCACCTCTCCGCCCCACTCCCGCACCGCCATACTGAGATTCTTCACGCGCGGACGCTCTCGCGCAAGGTCGGTCAGTTCGTGGAAATGGGTCGCGAAAAGCACCTTGGCGCCGGTTTTGTCGTGCAGGTATTCGGCGACCGCCCACGCGATAGCGAGGCCGTCGAACGTGCTGGTGCCGCGTCCGACTTCATCGAGCAGAAGCAGGCTGCGATCGGTAAGTCCGCTGATAAGCCGCGCCGTTTCGCTCATCTCGACCATGAAGGTCGATTCTCCGCGCCGCAACTCGTCGCGCGCGCCAATTCGCGTCATCACGCGATCGATGATGCCGATCGACGCCTCGGTAGCGGGCACGAAGCTGCCAATATGGGCGAGAATCGCGATGAGCGCGACTTGCCGCAGGTAGGTCGATTTGCCGGCCATGTTCGGTCCGGTGATGAGCAGAAGCTGGCGCGAATCGGGGTCGGCGTCGAGGTCGTTGGGCACAAACTCACCCGGCCGCATCCCGGCTTCGAGCACGGGATGCCGTCCTTCGCGAATCAGGATGCGCCGCGAGGAATTCATCGCGGGCCGAACGTACCCGCGCCGCCGGGCGACCTTGGCCAGCGACGCCAGCGCATCGAACTCGCCCACCGCGCGCGCGGTCGCGAGAATCGATGCGCTTTCAGCCTGCAAATCGCGCAGCAGCCGCGTAAAGAGCTGAAGCTCCAGCTCTTTCAGGCCGGACTCGGCTGAAAGGATCTTGCGTTCGAGCTCCTTCAGCGCGGGAGTGGTAAAGCGTTCGGCGCCGACCAGCGTCTGCTTGCGCTCGTAGTCGGCCGGAGCACGATCGAGATGCGCTTTGGTTATCTCGATGTAGTACCCGAACACGTTGTTGTAGCGGACCTTGAGCGAAGGAATTCCGGTGCGCTCGCGCTCGGCCGCCTCCAGTTTGGCGATAACCTCGCGCGCGCCGGAAGCCAAAGAGCGCAGTTCATCGACTTCGGGATGAAACGCGCGGCGGATGACGTTGCCCTCGCGCGGATTTACCGGGGGCTCATCGCTGATCGTCGCGTAGATCTTCTCCACCAGCGCGGGATTGGGCGAAATGCGCGCCGCCAGGCTCGCCACCAGGACGCTGCGGCAATTCCGCATCCAATCGCGCAGAGCCGCCGCCGCTTCCAGTGCCTGGGCAAGGCGCAGGCAATCGCGCGGCGTCGCGCGCATCGCACCCACGCGTCCAGCCAGCCGTTCAAGATCTCCGATGCGTCTCAGCGCATCGGCCACGACACCGCCCAAATCCGCGTTGAACAGTTCCTCGATCGAATCCTGCCGCGCGCCGATCTCTTCGAGCGAGAGCAGGGGATAAACAATCCAGCTTGCCAGAGTGCGCGCTCCGGCGGCGGTGACGGTCTCGTCCAGAACCGAGAGCAGCGAACCGCGGCGCGATCCATCGGTCGAGGCAACCAGTTCGAGATGCCGCCGCGTGGTTTCATCGACCAGCATGTATTCGGCGGCGCGGTAAAAGACCGGCGCGTCCAGATGGGCCAGGTCGCGTCCGAAATTCTCCTCGACATAGCGAAGGGCGGATGCCGCGACGCGGACGAGCGTCTGGTCCATCTCGGCCACGGCTGTGTCACCAAACCTGCCGCAAAGCAGCGCGCGGTCTTCGGGCGAAGTGGGGCGATCGATGGCGGTGACGGCGCCGCATAAATCATCAAGTAATCGTTTAAGTTCCTCGTCCGGGGCGACCGCCAATATTTCGCGCGGTGCCAGCCGCGCGGCTTCTTCGCGCAGCGCGTGCGGGTTCGTCAGGCGGGTGACGAGAAATTCGCCCGTGGATACGTCCAGCGCGGCCAGGCCGAATCCGTCGCCATCCGGGGCGACGGCAGCCAGGTAGCTTTTTTCGCCGGCAACCAGAACGGTCTCTTCGCCGACGGTGCCGGGGGTTATAACCCTGACGATCTGGCGCGGCATTATTCCCTTGGCCTTGCCCTCCTGCGCGCCCTGCTCGCAAATCGCGACCTTGTAGCCCGCCTTGATGAGCTTCGCGATGTACGGTTCGGCGGCATGGAAGGGGACTCCGCACAGAGGGACGCCGTCTTTCGATCGCGAGGTGAGCTGGATATCGAGAACGCGCGCGCCGACCTCGGCGTCCTCGAAGAACATCTCGTAGAAGTCTCCGAGCCGGAAAAACAGGATCGCGTCCGGCACCCGCTGTTTTACGGACAGATACTGCGCGATGAGCGGTGTCTGCTTGAATGCCACTTCGTAGTCGCGAGCAAGAATAGCGGTGCCGGGCGGCCCCGGCAAAATCGCGCTTTGCTCATCGTAGCCCGATTTATTAACATCCTTCGGTTAGGAAGGCCTTCGATCGTTCGTCTTTCCATTTCGGGGCGGACACCCGAGCGAGTGATACCAGGCCCGAAATTTTCTCAAGGAGATATTGTCGTATGGGAGCAACACCTTCCGTGGAAAGTGCCGCGCGTGGCGCGAAGTCGCAGGCCGCGCTCGAGTTTCTCAAGAGCGGCCCCAAGAAGCTCTTGATCGGCGGCAAATGGGTCGCGGCCAAATCGGGGAAAACCTTCGAGACGCTCAATCCGGCCAACGAAGAAGTCCTGTGCCTCGTTGCCGAGGGAGACAAGGCGGACGTTGATGAAGCCGTGAAACACGCCCGCAAGGCCTTCGAAGAAGGCAAGTGGGCCACGATGGGACCGCATCAGCGCACCCGCTATCTGCTCAAGATCGCCGACCTGATCGAGAAGCATGCCGAGGAACTGGCTGAACTCGAAACCCTCGACAACGGCAAGCCCATCTTCGAATCGAAGAATATCGACATTCCCGGCGCGGCCGAGACCTTCCGCTACTATGCGGGATGGTCCAGCAAGATCTACGGCGACACCAATCCTTCCGACCCCGGGATGTTCAACTTCACGCTGCGCGAGCCGGTTGGGGTCTGCGGCCAGATTATCCCGTGGAATTTCCCGCTCCTGATGGCCGCGTGGAAAATCGCTCCGGCGCTCGCCTGCGGCAACGTCGTGATCCTGAAGCCCGCCGAACAGACGCCGCTTACCGCGCTGCGCCTCGGGGAGTTGATCCTCGAGTCCGGGCTGCCTGAAAGCGTGGTGCAGATCATTACCGGTTTCGGTCCCGGCGCGGGCAGCTCGATCGCCGAGCATCCCGATATCGACAAGGTGGCGTTTACCGGCTCGACCGAGGTCGGCAAGCTCATCCTGAAGGCTTCGACCGGAAACTTGAAGCGCGTGTCGCTGGAACTGGGCGGTAAATCGCCAAACATCATCTTCCCCGACGCGGACATGCAGTCGGCGGTGTTTGGATCGATGCTTGGAATCTTCATGAACCAGGGGCAGGTCTGCTGCGCCGGTTCGCGCGTCTTCGTGCAGGAGTCGATGTACGATCAGTTCACCGATTCGCTGGCGCAGATGGCGCAGTCGCTCACGCTCGGCAACCCGCTTGAGACCGGCACGCGGATGGGACCGCTGGTTTCGAAGGAACAGCACGAGCGCGTGCTCGGCTACCTGGAGATCGGCAAGAAGGAAGGCGCGAAGGCGAAAGTCGGCGGCGAAGCCGGCAACCAGGAGCGCGGCTACTTCGTCAAGCCCACCGTGTTCACCGACGTGAAGAACTCGATGAAGATCGCGCGCGAAGAGATCTTTGGACCGGTGGCTGCCGCGATTCCCTTCAAGGATGAGAACGATGCCGTCTTTCAGGGCAACGACACCACCTACGGCCTGGCCGCCGCCGTCTGGACCAGGGACATCAGCCGCGCTCACAAGATTGCGCGCGCGCTCAAGGCGGGGACGGTGTGGATCAACTGCTACGGGATGATCGATCCGATGTCGCCGTTCGGCGGTTACAAGCAATCGGGGTTCGGCCGCGAACTTGGCAAGTACGCGATCGATTTGTACACGCAGATCAAGTCGGTTTACACGAAGCTTTAATCCGCGAGACCGTTCGTCGAAAAAAGGCGCCGCCACTGCGGCGCCTTTTTTTTTCGCCCGGGTCGGGATTGCCGCGCCTTCCAACCCCCGCCTTCGCGGCCCGAATCTGACAACTCGTTACAGGGGCGGTTCCATTCCGCTCGAATTTGGCTCACCATATCGGTGCGGGGCGGCCCGGACCGAAACATCGGCTGAGCCTGCAACAAATATGTCGCTCGAAAAGAACGCGTATCGAAACGGAACCTCCGATTCCTCTCGTCATTCCTACGAGGGGGACGAGTCGCACGGAGAACCGGTTCGAGTCGTTAACCAGAACACGGTCACGCGTCCTGAGCAGGTCCCACCTTCTTCACCGACAGCACCGCGTTCCTTTGTCGCGCCCGCGCTGAAGCCGCGGCTTGAAGTCCGGCCGATCGGCACGCGCACCGGCTTTCGTGAGCTTGCCGGCCTGCATCGCCGAACCTGGAAGAACCTCAACGTCGAGGAGAAGCGGGTGCATATGATCCTGTGGCCGCTCGCGCTGCACTTCGGTCTGTACGACGTAAAGCCCGGGGAAGAGGACAAGCGTCCCCAGCTTATCGGCGCCTTCTGGGCGCGATGCCTGGCCGATGCGCCCCTTACGCTCGGCCATCTCTATCCCGCATCGCTTTTCAAGGGATTGTACGCGGCTGACGTATGGGAATTCGGCGGCATGGTCATCGAGCCCACCTATCAGGGCAAGGGGCTGGTCAAGATGATGTCGGAGACGGCGAAGCTGTTCCTGTTCTCGCGCCGCCCCAAGCTCATCATCACCAACCCGGTCGAGCCGCTGTATGAACTTTACCGGCAGTTCGGACTCAAGGCGGTGGGCAACCGGCCCGTCGATCATCCTCACGCGTACAACGTCAAGGTCTGGCTGATGTACGGCGACTTCGAGAAGCTGGCCCGGCCATACTTCATGTAGCGGTTGAGGTTTTGCCCGCGTTGCGGTTGGGGGCCGTTATGCGCGAATTTTCAGCCGTGGTGCTGGCCGGCGGGCGCGGTTCCCGGATGGGGCGCTCCAAGGCCGATCTTCCTTTCCACGGGAAAACCCTGCTCGAACGTATCGTGGCGGAACTTGCCGCCGCCTTCGACGATATAGTTGTGGTTGCGCATCCGCGCGGACTGCATCCCGATCTCCAACTGCCACACGCGCGAATCATCAAGGACGACCGCGAATACGAAGGTCCGCTTCCCGCGCTCGCGCGCGGTCTGGGCGCGATTCGCGGGGATGCCGCGTTTGCCTGTTCCTGCGATATGGCGTTGGTCGATTCCCGCGTCGCGCGGGCGCTGTGCGCGATGCTGGAAGAATACGATGCGGTGGTTCCGCAAGTCGCAGGCATCCTCCAGCCGCTGCACGCCGTTTACCGCAAACGATGCGCGGCGGCGATCGACGCGATGGTCGCGCGGGGCAAGAGCCGGCTTCGAGAGATCGTTGATTCGGTTCCGGCGCGCAGGGTGGAAGAGGAAGCCTTGCGCAAGCTGGACCCCGAGTTGACGAGCCTGTTCAACGTGAACACGCCCGGCGATTATCAGCGCGCCCTGCGGATGGCGGCGCGCTAGCGGCGATTAGCCGCCTTAACGGATGCTGTACTCCTTGATCTTGCGCTGCAGGGAGACGCGCGAGATTCCGAGTACCTTCGCCGAGCGCGAGACGTTCCCCTTGTTCGCGGCCAGGATGTCCGCGATGTAGCGCGCTTCGAACTTGCTTCGCGCCGATCGCAGATCGCCATTGGCATGGTGCGAGCCCGATCCGTTTTTCTTCTCGACGCGCGGTTCGCCGACCGCCTTTTTGATCTTTTCGGAAACCCGGTCGGCTTTGATGTTCTCGCCGGAAGGGGTAAGGGCGACGGCGCGTTCTATCTCGTTTTGCAATTCCCGCACGTTGCCGGGCCATGAATAGCTTTCGAACAGCGCGAGCGCCTCGGGGTCGATGCTGCGGATGACCTTGCGCTGGCGTTCGGAAGATACCGCGAGAAACCGCGCGGCGAGCAGCCCGACGTCGCCTTTGCGCTCGCGCAGCGGAGGAAGGAGGATAGGAAAGGCCGCCAGCCGGTAGAAGAGGTCCGCGCGAAACGCTCCGGAATCGACCGCGTCCTTGAGATCGCGATTGGTCGCCGAGATTACGCGCACATCCACCCGCTCGGGCCGCGTGCTCCCGATCGGAACGATCTCGCCGTCCTGCAGCACGCGCAGGAGCTTGGGCTGCATGCTGAGCGGCATCTCGCCGATTTCATCGAGGAAGATCACTCCGCCCGACGCCGCCTTGAAGAGCCCGGGCTGATCGTTGATGGCGCCGGTGAAGGCGCCGCGGCGATGGCCGAAAAGCTCGCTTTCCAGCAGATGCTCCGACAAGGCGGCGCAATTGACCGCCAGAAAGGGACGTTCGGCGCGATCGCTCATCCGATGTATCGCGCGAGCCACCAGTTCCTTGCCGGTTCCGGTTTCGCCTTCGATCAAAACTGAAATCGGAGAGGCGCTGATGCTGCCGATGAGGCGGAGAACTTCGGTGATTTCCGGACTGGTGCCGACGATGTCGTCGAGCAGCTTGTGCGCCAACAGGTCGCGCCGCAGCGCGCCCACCTGAGTGCGCAGGGTCTGCTCGGAAGTCCGGAGCTGATCGACCCGGCCGGCGTTATGAATCGCCAGCGCGATACTTTCGGCGAGCAATCCCAGCAGCGCGAGATCGTCGTCGCTGAACGCCGTGCGCCCGATTGGGTTGACCACTTCGACAACACCCAGGCGGCGCTCATCGACAATCAGTGGAGCGGCAAGAATTGCCCGGGTGGAGAATCCGGTATGGCGATCGATTAGCGAGTAGAAGCGCTGCTCGGTGCTGGTGTCGTCCACCTTGATTGGATGTCCGCTGCGGAAGGCTTCTCCCGCGATTCCCTGGGTCGGCGAAAAGCGCATCCGCGACAGGCGCTCCGCCACTTCCGGATTCACATCCGCGAGGTACGGAAAATAAAGTTCGTTGCTTTCGGGATGCAGCAGGAGAATCGACGCGCCTTCGGCGTTGAACACCTCGCGGCACTTTTGGGTCACGAGTTCGAGCAGCGGGTCCAGCTCAAGCCGGCTCGCGAAAGCGTTGCCAAGCTCGTAAACCAATCGATAGGGAATATTGGCGGTAGCGAGCGACATAGCGGCTATAGCGGCCCGGGGCTGTCCGCCACGCGGCCGTCCCTCTTCGCATCAGCAGCCAGATGCACCTGGTCAGTTGCGGGTCAGATACGGAACTCTCTTTTCGCGCTGCATCTGGAGCAGCGTGGCGAGCTCATCCGCCAGGATTTGGGCCGCCTCCAGGATTTGCTCCTGGGCTTTAAGGGATATTCGCGCCTCCAGGGAAAAACCAAGCACACGCGCCCCCTCGACGAACATGGCTCTGCAAAGGTCCCTGGCGTTAGGTTGCTGCCGCTCTGTCTCAGACACTGAGAAATCCCCCGCGACACAGAGTTTTCGCTTAGGCATGTGTCGCCCCCATTTCCTCAGCACGTACCGTGCCAGTTAATCGTACTGCTAGCTTCGGCAATTCGTCCGGCAAAAGCAAGAAAAATTTGCCGTACCTCCCGACGGCGAAACCACGAACCTCTGCTAAGGGGAATTTGCACTGATTCGAAACATTGGCGGTGCTCTTTTTCGGGGCGATGCTTGCCGAAACCGCCGACATTACTCGGCCTTCGGCTGCCAGCGCAGAATCGGACGGCGCGCCGCTTCCGCTTCATCGACTCGCGACAATCGCAGCGTGTGCGGGGCATTCTTGACGACTTCCGGGTCGTCGATTGCTTCGTCGTATATTCGCTCCATCACAGCGATGAAATTGTCGAGGACCTCTTTCGCCTCGGTTTCGGTCGGCTCGATCATCATCGCGCCCTTTACCACCAGCGGAAAGTAGATGGTCGGGGGATGGATTCCGAAATCGAGAAGCCGCTTTGCTATCTCCAAGGTTGAAACTCCGGCGCGGCTTTCGAGGTCGTGCTGAAGAACGCATTCGTGCATCGATGGTTCCGGTGATGCGCATGGGAAGCGATCTTCAAGACGTTTGCGGATGTAGTTGGCGGCCAGGATCGCGGTTCGGCTCGCCTGTGCCAGGCCGTCGCCTCCAAGCGCGAGGATGTAAGCGTACGCGCGCACCAGCATCCCGAAATTGCCATGAAACGATCGCAACCGGCCGATCGAGTCCGGCCGGTCCTCGTCGAAAACCCATCCCCGCTCCGTTTTCTTGAGGCGTGGAGCGGGCAAAAACGGTTCGAGTTCCCGTTTGACACAGACGGGCCCGGCGCCCGGCCCGCCGCCGCCGTGGGGGGTCGAAAAAGTTTTGTGGAGATTGAGCTGAACGACGTCGGCGCCCATATGGCCGGGTTTGGCGACTCCCATCAGCGCATTCATGTTGGCGCCGTCCATGTACAACAGCGCGCCCTGGTCGTGCAGGATTTTGGCAATCTCGCAGATCTCGGGCTCGAAGACACCGATCGTGTTCGGATTCGTCACCATCATCGCAGCGACATCGGTGCTGACCAGCCGCTTCACTTCAGCGGCGTCGATAAACCCGCGCGCGTTGGAACGCGCGACCATCACCTCGAAGCCGGCGAGAGTGCAGCTTGCGGGATTGGTTCCGTGGGCGGTGTCGGGGATGATCACTTTATGGCGAGTCTCGCCGCGCTTGCGATGATACGCGCGCATCACCAGCAGTCCCGTGAGCTCGCCCTGCGCTCCGGCCGCTGGATGCAATGAAACCGCATCCATCCCGGTAATTTCGGCGAGCGCGGCTTCCAGGCGGGCCATCAATTCGAACGCGCCCTGCGCGAGGTGCGGCGGCGCGAGGGGGTGGATTGCCGCGAAACCGTCCAGCGCCGCCATCTCGTCGTTGACCACCGGGTTGTACTTCATCGTGCACGATCCCAGCGGATAGAACTGAAGGGCCTGGGCGAAGTTAAGCTGCGCCAGCCGCAGGAAATGGCGGACCACTTGCGGCTCGCTCAATTCCGGAAACCCCTTGAGGTCGTCCCTGCACAACTGCGGTCCCAGAATTTCCGCGCCGGAGCGCCGGCCGGCCTTGCGAGGAGCCATATCCGCACCGCGCCGGCCTTCGGAGGAAAGCTCAAAAATCAGCGGAACCCTGTTTGGTTGCGTCGCTTTGCCTGGTTCCGTTTTTGAATTCATCGCAATTGGTTTGATTTTTCCCGCAGTCGCCATTCAACGCGCCTCCGCCAACACATCCGCCAGCATCGTCAACTCGGAGCTGTTGTTCATCTCCGTAACAGAGACCAGCACGCAATCGCTCAGCTCCGCGTAATGCGGGCGCATCGCGACTCCGGCCAGGACTCTTCGCTGCTCGGCCCACGCCAGGGCGGCATCCGGATGCGGCAGTCTTACGGCGAATTCGTTGAAAAACGGCCCGCTGAAACGGCCGCGAATGCCGCGATGCGCCAGCATCTCAGCCGCCTCGTGCGCCAGCTCGACATTGCGTTCGGCGAGCTCCCTGAGCCCGGCCCTTCCCATCAGCGACAGATAAACAGTTGCCGCCAGGGCGCAAAGTGAATGATTGGTGCAGATGTTCGAGGTCGCCCGTTCGCGGCGGATATGCTGCTCGCGTGTCGACAGAGTCAGGCAGAACGCGCGGCGCCCGTCGCGATCGCGGGTCTGGCCGACCAGCCGTCCGGGCATCTGCCGCAGATGCGCCGTTCGTGCCGCCATAAACCCGACTCCGGGTCCGCCGAACGCGACCGGCAGCCCGAAGCTTTGTCCTTCTCCGGTTACGATATCGGCGCCGAGATCGCCGGGAGGCTTCAGAAGCCCGAGTGCCAGAGCTTCCGCGGTCGATGAAATTACCAACGCGCCCGCGCGACGGGCTATTTCGGCCGCCGATTCCAGCGGCTCGACGATTCCGAAAGCGTTGGGGTATCCGATGACGACCGCCAGCAGATCATCGCCGGCCATCGCCGCCAACGCTTTCAGATCGACCATCCCGGTCTCGCCGTCGAAGGGAATCTCAACAATCTCAACTCCGCCGAGCGCGCTTAGATAAGTACGAATCGTCGCGCGATAGTCGGGCCATAGCGACCTGGCGACCGCTATCACCCGGCGCTTCGGCAAAAGCCTGCGCGCCATCAGCACCGCCTCAGCCGCCGCGGAAGCGCCGTCATACATGCTCGCGTTGGCGACATCCATCGCGGTGAGTTGGGTGATCAAGGTCTGGAATTCGAAAATCGCCTGCGTAGTCCCCTGGCTCGCCTCCGCCTGGTAGGGCGTATAACTGGTGGCAAACTCAGCGCGCGAGGCGATCGCGCGGACCGCGGCCGGGATATAATGCCGATAGTAGCCGGCGCCAAGAAAGGTCACGTACTCGCGCGCACCCTCGTTGCGATCGGCGAGCGCCCGCAATTCGGCGACCACCTCGGCTTCTCCGCGACCCGGCTCGAGGTTGATTCGGGCGCGATCGCGCAGCGCGGCCGGAATATGTCGGACAAGCTCGTCGATGCTAGCGGCACCAATCGCCTCGAGCATCGCCGCCGCGTCCGCCGAGGTGTGTGGTATGAATCGCATTAGAGACTAATCTCCTCCTCGGCCCCGCGGCATTCGATAAGAAGAATCCTGACGCATGTCAGGAAGGCAAATCCGTTTGAGGGCGCCGATAGAATGGAAGCTTTACGATGGTGGCGGGGACCAGACGGTTGCGAATTTCGACCGCGATACTCATGCCCGCGGCCGCGGGCGTCCGCGAAGTGTCGCCGACGGCAAGATAACCCATCGCGATCGGCCGCCCGATCGTCGGAGCCATCGTTCCGCTCGTGACAACTCCCGCTTCGCGCCCATCCTGAAAAATCTTGTACCCCTGGCGAGCGATGCTGCGCGCATCGTCGGTTTCGATTCCGGCCAGCCGCTTGCGCAGTCCGCGTTCGCGCTGCGATCGCAAGGCAGGCTCTCCGATAAAAGGCCGTCCCAGTTTGACGAACACGCCGAGGCCCGCTTCCAGCGGCGAGGTCGATCGGTCGAGTTCGTGCCCATACAGGGGCAAGCCGGCTTCAAGCCTTAGAGTATCTCGAGCTCCGAGTCCGCACGGCGCCAATCCTTCCCCTTTGCCCGCTTCGAGCGCTTCGGAAAAAAGCCGCTGCCCGTCCGCCGAAGCGGTGAACAGCTCGAAGCCGTCCTCGCCGGTGTAGCCGGTGCGTGCCGCGAGGCACTTCACGCCCGCGATACGGCCCTCGTGAATCGCAAACCTGGGGACGTCGGCGATGGGAAAATCGGCGATTCGGCCCAGAATTTCGGCGGTTCGCGGCCCCTGCATCGCAACCAGCGCGGTTTGATCGCTGACGTCGCGAAGCTCCGCACGCGCCGAGGCGTTTATTTCGTTCAGCCAGCTCCAGTCGGCGGCGATGTTCGAGGCGTTCACGCACAGCAGGTAGTCGTCTTCGCCACGGTGGTAGACGATCAGATCGTCGATGGTGCCGCCGTCCTCGGCGCACATTATGGTGTACTGAGCCTGCCCGGGGCGAAGCCGCGCGGCGGAATTCGTGAGCGCGCGTTCGAGCAGTTCAAGCGCGTGCGGACCACGCACCTCGAATTCGCCCATATGGCTCAAGTCGAACAGGCCGGCGGCGGACCGCACGGTGCGATGTTCAGCGATGATCCCGCCGTAGCTGACGGGCATCTCAAAACCACCGAAAACCGTCATCCGGGCGCCTAGTTTCTGGTGGACGGCAAAAAGTGCGGTACGCTTGGGCGCGTCCATGTTCGACTCATCCTAACAAACCGAAATTGCATCAACGAGACAAATTGCGTGCGGATGCCCACAATCGCGGCGCGCTATCCACAATCGCTTGCCCCGCAATCAAGCGTGCTATATTCGAGTGAAACGCGATGGCTGCGATAATCATGGATGGGCGGGCGCTGCGGGAGAAACTTCTGCCGGAAGTGCGCGCGCACGCCCGGGAACTGCGGGATCGCCATCGATGCGTTCCGTCGCTCGCGGCCATCCTGGTCGGCAAGGACGCGGCATCGCGCCAGTACGTGCGTAACAAGCAGAAAATGGCGTTGGATCTCGGGTTCGGCAGCGAGACCATCACGATGGAGGAGCAGGAGTGCACCACCGAGGTGATGCTCGACGTGATCGGCAAGCTCAATCGCAATCCGGGCATCACCGGCATCCTGATCCAGCTCCCCTTGCCCGAACGCGTCCATCGGTTTCGGCTCTTCGACGCGATCGATCCGCTTAAAGACGTGGACGCGGTTGGAGCATCGAGCGTGAGCGGCTTTTATCGGGGTGAGTGGGGACGGTTCATCCCCTGCACGCCCCGCGGAATTCTCTCGCTGCTCGACGAATACCGGGTACCGGTGGATGGCGCCCGCACCGTGGTCATCGGGAGAAGCGACATCGCGGGCAAGCCCGCGGCGCTGATTCTTGGGGGCAGGCTGCGCAATGCGACCGTCACCTGGTGTCATCGCCATACGCGCGACCTTGCCTCGATCTGCCGCGAAGCCGACATCCTGGTGCCGTGCGTCGGAGCGGACGTGGGGAGGCCGTGGCTCATCACCGCGGACATGGTTAAGCCCGGAGCATGCGTAATAGATGTAGGCTTTCGGCGGGTGGGGCCGGGACGCTTCGCCGGCGATGTGGACTTCGAGGGGGTCAAAGAAGTAGCGGGATGGATAACGCTGAATCCGGGAGGGACCGGCCCGATGACCGTCGTGGCGCTGATGCAGAACCTGATCGATGCGGCGCGCTACCAGCTTGGACTCGAACGCGCGCAATACTCCGTATGATCGGCGGATGATCGCGCGGTTTTGCGCTCGCGCTTGATTTCCCGTAAATTTGCGCCGTTTTTTTGCGGCAGCCGCCGTCATTCCGATGGAATCAAAATCTCGCAAGACCAGCTCCAGCGCGGTAGCCGCCCTCGGTGAAAAACTCATCGGGCCGCCGCGCGATGTTCGCGATCCCCACATCTTTCACAGCCTCTCGCTGATCGCTTTCCTCGCCTGGGTCGGGCTCGGTTCCGACGGCCTCAGTTCTTCGTGCTACGGACCCCAGGAAGCCTTCCTTGCGCTGGGACCGCATCAGTACCTCGCGATCTTTCTGGCGCTGATGACGGCGCTGACGGTCTTCGTGATCTCGGCTTCCTACTCCCAGACCATCGACCTCTTCCCCAGCGGGGGCGGCGGCTATCTGGTGGCGACCAAGCTTCTGGGTCCCTATTTCGGCGTGACCTCGGGATGCGCGCTGGTCATCGACTATGTGCTGACCATCTCGGTTTCGATCGCGAGCGGCGCCGACGCGATCTTCAGCTTTTTGCCGCCTTCGATTCTGTGGCTCAAGTTCTGGGTGTGTCTGTTCGTGGTAGTCCTGATGGTCGGCATGAACCTGCGCGGAGTGAAGGAATCGGTGCTGTCGCTGCTGCCCGTATTCCTTGCTTTTGTCGTGATGCATACGTGGCTAGTGGGGTACGTGATCCTGAGCCGCGCGCCCGAGTTGCCCGACGTCTTCCATGCCGCGGTCCGCGATGTTCACGGCGGCATCGATACCCTGGGAGTAGCGGCGATGGCGGCGGTCTTCTTTCGCGCCTACAGCATGGGAGCCGGCACCTACACCGGAATCGAGGCGGTGAGCAACGGCTTGCCGATTCTTCGCGAACCGCGGACCGTTACCGGCAAACGCACGATGCTGTATATGGCGTGCTCGCTCGCCTTCATAGCGGGCGGAATTCTCATCGGCTACCTGCTCGAGAATGTGCAACTCGTGGAAGGCAAGACGCTGAACGCCGTGATGTTCGAGCATGCCACGGCGCGCTGGGCGCTGGGGGGAATCGGCATCGGACGCCCGATAGTTACTCTTACGCTGGTGACCGAAGGCGCGCTGCTGTTCGTCGCGGCGCAGACGGGCTTTATCGACGGCCCCCGCGTGCTCGCGACGATGGCGAATGATCGATGGCTGCCCAAGCGGCTTTCGCATCTGAGCGGACGGCTCGTGACGCAGGACGGAGTGATCGCGATGGGCGGCGCGGCTATCCTGATTCTGATCGGGACCCACGCCCACGTCAGCCTGCTCGTCATCCTGTATGCCATCAACGTGTTCATCACCTTCACCTTGTCGCAGCTCGGGATGAGCGTGCACTGGTGGCGGGTGCGCAAGGAGGAATCTCGATGGAAGCGCAAACTCGCCGTCAATGGCATCGGATGCCTGTTCACGTTTTCGATCCTGATGCTGACGCTTACACTCAAATTCGACGAAGGAGGATGGGTGACGGTGCTGATCACGGGCGCGCTTATCGGGATCTGCCACCTGGTTCGCCGCCATTACGATGAATTCGCGGCGGCGTTGCGCCAACTCGAGGCCGATGTCACGCCGCTGCTCTACGAGGCAAAGCGCGAGAAACCGCCCCAGCACAATCCAAACGCCCCCACCGCCGTTATCCTGGTCGATGGATTCAACGGGCTCGGCCTTGCCACGCTGCTGACCCTGATCCGGCTTTTCCCGGACGAATTCGAAAATGTTGTCTTTATCGGCGTGGGAGAGGTTGACTCCGCGCTTCTGAAGGGACCGAAAGAGGTCAAGGAACTTGAAGAACGTATCGCGGACGACCTGAAGGAATATTGCCAGTTCGCGACCGATATCGGGCTGCATGCCGAATTTCGCGCCGGGCTCGGCCCCGACGTGGTGCTGGAGGTCGTCGAGCTCTGCCGGCAGGTAGCCCACGAATATCCGCACGTCGTCTATTTCGCGGGCAAGCTCATCTTCTCCGACGAAGCGGAGGGTTACCTCGGCCGCTTCCTGCATATGCATACCGCCCTCGAAGTTCAGCGCTATCTCCAGGTCGAGGGGCTCAGCCTCGTCATCCTGCCCGTGCGGGTGACTCCGCCGGCGGTTGAGAATGCGGAGCCGGCGGCGGCGAACGCGTGAAGCACCGCCGGCGCGACAGTCACTTGACTGATTCCCTTACTGCTGGCGTAACTGCTCACAATCATGTCGGAATTCCTGGAGTCGGTCCCCGAGGCCGGTAGTCGGCCAGGGACCGCGATGGTCCTTCCTCCGGCCGAATCGATGCGGTCGGAGATTTGGGCGCTTGCGTGGCCGGTAATCCTGTCTTTTGCGCTCGACTCGATTCTGGGCCTCGCCTCGATGCTGATGGTGGGACGGCTCGGGGCGGAAGCGGTGGGAGCCGTCGGTCTTGCCACGCAGATTCTCGGCGCGGTGCGCGCCGGAATTGCCGCGGTGGGCACCGGCACGATCGCGCTGGTCGCGCGCTACGTCGGAGCGGCCGATCGCGACGAGGCCGAAGAAGTCCTGAAGCAATCCGTCATCTTCGGGGTCCTGGTGTCCACGGTCATCGCGATCCCCGTCATCATCTTCGCTCCTCAGTTGATGACCCTGTTCAGGGTCAAGGGACGGATGGCCGAGATGGGGGCGCGCTATCTGCAGGTAGTGATGCTCTCGGAGCCGTTTCAGGGAATCTTCCTGATGTGCGCGTCAGCGCTGCGCGGCGCGGGCGATACGCGCACGCCGCTATGGATCGGCGGGATTATCGACGTGCTCGCCATTTTTCTCAACTACGTGCTGATTTTCGGCAAGTTCGGAGTTCCCGCGCTCGGAGTCGATGGCTCGGCGTTCGCTTCGCTGATCGCGATTTCGTTCGGCGGCCTGTTGTTTTTCTGGGCGCTGTCGCTGGAAGGGATGGTGCTCAATTTCAGATGGAGCCGCTTGTTGCCCGACTGGGACATGGGCTGGCGCATCCTGCGCGTCGGCAATCCCGCGGCGATTGAGCAACTGGTGATCCAGTTCGGCTTCGTCGCCTATGTGGCATTCGTGGCTTCGTATGGTGAAAAGGAGGTCGCCGCCTATTTTATCGGCGTGCGCATTCTCGCCCTTTCCTTCCTGCCCGGCTTCGGCTTTTCATCCGCATCGGCGACCCTTGTCGGACAGGGGCTCGGCGCGCAGGACCCGGAATTTTCGCGCAAGGCGGGATGGGTCTCGACGCGCCTTGCGATCCTGATGATGAGCGGGATGGGGCTGGTGTTCATCGTTTTCGCGCGCCAGATTGCGGCGCTGTTCATCGACGATCCGCAGGTCATCGACTACACGGTTACGTTCATGTACGCGCTCGGAGCCGCCCAGCCGCTGATGGCGATTGACTGGACTATCACCGGCGCACTGCGCGGCGCGGGCGACTCGCAGTTCCCGCTGTACGGATCGCTGGCTGGCTTCTATGGCGTTCGGCTCTTTGTGACGATACTCATTGCTCGTAGCCATGGACCAATCGTGTGGATTTGGTGGTCGCTGCTGGTCGATTACATCGTGCGCTCAGCCATCAAGAGCTGGCGCTTCAAGACCGGCAAATGGATGACGGTGGAGGTTTGAGCGCGGGATCGGCTCGCGGCCGCTCGAGGAAGCATAGATGAAAACAGGCGCAATTCTGGCGACGGCGGCCACGATGGCTCTCGCGCTCTCGGCGTGTCCTACCGTGCCCAATCAGAATCTCCCCGATGCCAAGCTGGTGCAGCAGTTCCAGCCGCACGACCTTAGCACGCATGCGGTCCGCTCGATTCGGCAGGTGGTGATCGATCGCGTCGCCGTCATGCCGATTGTCGCCGCGGTCCCGTTCGGCGGCGATCCGCTCGCATCAGGCGCCGCGGACGTGATTACCGCCGATGTCTATCAGCAGGCCTCGGGCACCTGGAAAGTTGTTCCGCAAAACCAGGTGATGCGCGCGGTCGATAACGTGCCTTCGGGCGTCGCCCTCGATGACGCCGCGGTGCAGGTTGGGCAAGCGGTCGGAGCCGATGCGGTCATCTACGGAACCGTCGAGCGATACGTCGAGCGAGTCGGCGTGGGCTACGCTGCCGACAAGCCGGCGTCGGTCGCGTTTTCACTGAAGCTCGCGGACATGAAATCGAAGCAGGTCGTATGGACCGGCAGGTTCTCGAAGACGCAGCAGCCCCTGGCGAACAACATCTTCAATCTACCCACATTCCTGGAAAACAAGGGTCAGTGGGTCAAGGCGAGCGAACTCGCTAAAGAAGGCGTCGAGCAGGCCCTCGACAATCTGCGGGCGAGCCTTGGATCGGCGCCATCGAGCCGCGCGGCATCGGCGATGCCGCCGAATTGAGGCGGCATGCAACGCTTCCCGCGCCCGCGGCGAAATCGGCCCGCCGCGTTGTTGGCATCCTGATCGACTGCACTTTACGGACCTTCGTGCGCGCGTAATTCTCTCTGCGTGGCCGGCGCCGAAAATCTGGAAACCACAGTCGAAGGCACTCTCGACCACGTTCTCTACGTGAACGAAGAGAACGGCTACGCCGTCGCCGTGGTGAAGACCGATGCCGACAACGGTGTCGCCAGAACGGTCACGATGGTGGGCGACCTGGCGGGGCTGGAAATCGGATCCGGTATCCGGGCGCGCGGCCGCTTCGAGAAACATCCGCGGTTCGGCGATCAGTTTCACGTGGTCGATGTCGAGACGATCCGTCCCGCGGGAGTATTCGCGCTCGAGCGCTATCTGGCCTCGGAAATTCAGGGAGTCGGTCCGTCGCTGGCCCGGCGAATCGCGGACCATTTCGGCGAGAGCCTGCGCGAGGTCCTCGACAATACTCCCGAGCGCGTGCGCGAGGTGAGCGGGGTCGGACCGGTGGTCGCAAGCCGGATCGCCGCCGCCTGGAAGGATTCTTCCGGGCTGCGCGAGCTGACGGTTTTTCTGCGTGGCCACGGAATCGGGGCGGCGCACGCGCGGCGAATCCACAAGCGCTATGGGAAAGACTCGCTCGAGGTCGTCCGGCGCGATCCCTACGTCCTTGCCCGCACCATCCACGGCATCGGATTTCGCACCGCCGACATGGTCGCCGAGAAACTGGGCATCCCCAGGAACTCCATCGAACGCGCCCGCGCCGCGATTCTTTATCTGCTCGAACGGATGGCGGAAGAGGGGCACGTTTACGCCCCGCGCGAATACCTCGAGAGCCAGTTTCAATCCGGACTCGAGATGGACCCTGACCTGGTTGACCGCGCGCTCGAACAATTGCGCGCCTCGAACGACGTCGCGATCGAAGATGCGGGCGAGCATGTCGCCGTTTACCTGGCGCGGCTTCACGCCGCGGAAGTAAATGTAGCCGAGCGTATTCGCGCGCTGACGGCTGGCCGCCCGATGAGCTCGCAGGTGGCTGCGCGAGCGCTGGACAAGGCTGCCAAAACCGGCGGAGTCGAGCTTTCCGCCGAGCAGCTACGGGCGTTGCGCACCGCGTTGTCGAGTCCGGTCACGGTAATCACCGGCGGGCCCGGGACCGGCAAGACCACTATCCTGCGCTCGCTTCTGGTCGCGCTCGCCGAAGCCGGCCTGAAACCGACTCTCGCGGCACCAACCGGACGCGCGTCGCGCCGGCTTCAGGATGCGACCGGGCGCGACGCGCGCACGATCCATCGCTTGCTCGAATATTCGCCGGAGACGGGAAGTTTCCTGCGCGGCAAGGATTTCCCCTTGCGCACCAACTATCTGATCGTCGATGAGGCGTCGATGATGGATATCGAGCTCGCTTCGAGCCTGCTCTCCGCGCTGATGCCGAACAGCTCGCTGGTGCTGGTGGGCGATCGCGATCAGCTTCCTTCGGTCGGACCCGGAAGCGTGCTCAAGGATGTAATCGCGTCGGACCTGGTCCCGGTGGTTCAGTTGCGGGAAGTGTACCGGCAGGCGCGCGAGAGCCGGATTGTGGCGAATGCGCACGGCCTTAACCGGGGATACTTTCCCGATGTGTCGAACGATCCCGAGGGTGATTTCTTTTTCTTCGAGCGCGCCGCGCCCGAGGAGGTGCTTGCCACTATCAAGCAACTCGTCGGCGAACGGCTGATCGGCAAATTCGGCATCCGCGATGCGCGCGACATCCAGGTGCTGACTCCGATGAACCGGGGTCCGCTCGGGACTCATGCGCTGAACCGCGAATTGCAGCAACTGCTCAATCCGGCCGGCCGTGGGATTCGCGCCGGAGAGCGCGATATTCGCGAAGGCGACCGCGTCATCCAGCTTCGCAACGACTACGACAAGGGAATTTTCAACGGATCGATCGGGCGCGTTGTATCCGTCGATGCGCAGCGCGGGCGAGTTGGCGTCGGCTTCGAGGAAGGCCATGCCGACTACGACCAGTCGGAGTTGGATGAATTGGGTCTCGGCTACGCAATATCAGTGCACAAGAGCCAGGGCAGCCAGTATCCGGCCGTGATCGTCCCGGTCCATCCGAGCCACTACCTGATGCTGCGGCGCAATCTGCTCTACACCGCGATCACCCGAGCGGAGCGCGTGTGCGTGCTGGTGGGGACCAAAGCCGCGCTTCAGCAGGCGGTGCGAAATCAGGATGAACGCCGCCGCGCCACTCGCCTCGCCGACCGCCTGCGCATCGACTGACGGGTCGGCTCTCGGGTAGCAGCGAGTCGCGATGCCGATGCGCTAGTGTCGCATCCTGTGCGGCAGGCCGAACTCGGCAAGAAACACGACGCCCAGAACCAGCGCAACCACCACGCCCGCCATCAGCAGGACGGCGCCCAATGCGCGCCACGCCGAGAAGCGATTGACCTCGCCCACGCACTTCATCTGCACGACCAGTCCCCAGAGCACAAACACGCCGTTGAGCAGACCGAGCTCGACGGTTGACCCGGTTATTATCGGCATCCTGCCGTGATGAAAGTGCGGCGGATCAAGCACGCCGGCTACTACCGCCGTGACGCTCAGGACGGTGGCGGTTATGTCGGGGATGCTGGCCCAGGCGAGCGCCGCACGCATCTGAAGCGACGATGCGATTCCGCCGAGCAGGCGGCAGAAGAGGCCCAGCAGCCATGCGCCGAAATAGAGTCCGAGCACCCCCCATGCCGCGCCGAAGGCCACCCGCAGAGCGACTCCAATCGGCCATAACGGCCCGATCGAAGACGGATTTCCGAGCGCCGTGAACCAGGCGGATTCGAGCGACCCCAGCCCTCCGCCGATCAGCGCCAGCGCGATCACGTTGCGCCGCGGGTCGCTATCGACGATGCGCCGGATGGTCTTTCGCGGCTCAATCCAGATTGCCAGGAAGGGGGCGATCGAATCGTCCATCGCCCAATTTTACACCACTTTTTGAGAAATCGTTGAAACCAAGCGGCTGGTGGAAAGGGCACGGGGCCGCCCGTTGGGCAGGGCTACAAAGCGCAACTCTCGCTTTGGAAGCTACCCGCATATCAGATCGAGCGCCGCGTTCACGATCGCATCCAGCTCCGTTCGTGATGCGCCGGCGCGCGAATGGATTGCGAGCGAGTACAGTGCGGCCGACGCCATCTTCGCCCGCGCGGGCGCATTGGCCCGGCGCGGCAGCTCTCCCCGATCGACGGCCAGGCGAATGCGCGTTTCGAATGCGGCGTCGATTTCCTTGAGTCCTGCCGCGAGACTTGCGCGCACCGCCGCGTTTCGCGCCGCCTCGGTCACGGCAGTGCCAATCAGGAAGCATCCGCGGGCGTCGGCCTTGCGCGGCAGGTAGAGCGCCAGCGCGGCCTTGTAGACGCGGGCGAGCGCCTCGCGCAGCGGGACCTCGGGCGCGAGCGCCTGCGCCATCCCGCTGCGGGCGGTTTCGCGATAGCGATCCAGCAGGGTTCGATACAGTGCGAGCTTGTCGCCAAACGCGGCATAGATGCTGGGACGGTTCATCCCGGTTGCCGCGCGCAGATCATCGAGCGAAGTCGCGGCGTACCCGGCATCCCAGAAGACCGACATCGCGCGCGCCAGGGCGACGTCGGGGTCGTAAGCGCGAGGCCTGCCTCTTTTTGCGGCTGATTTTTGTACCGCCATGGATAAAATTCCTTGACTCGATATAATTTTATGCAATATTGTACAAAAATCAATTCTTGAGGAGGTTCCTCCGATGGAGCTTTATTACTCACCGCTGGCCTGCTCGATGGCGACCCGGATTGCGCTCTACGAAGCTGGAGCCGATGCGGGATTTGTCGGCGTCGATACGCGGGCGAAACGGCTCGCCGACGGGTCCGACTTCCTCGCGATAAACGCGATGGGGCAGGTGCCCGTGCTGCGGACCGACGACGGCGAGCTGCTTACGGAAAATCCCGTCGTGCTGCAGTACGTCGCGGATCGTTATCCCGAGTCGCGGCTGGCGCCGCGCGACGGAATGGCGCGCTATCGGCTTCAGCAATGGCTCAACTTCACGACTTCCGAACTGCACAAAGCGGTCTTCGTTCCGCTGCTCGATCCGGCGGCCAATGACGGCGCGCGCGAATATGTGCGGCAGAAGGCGGATGTGCGGCTCGGATACCTCGACCGGTACCTGCAGGGCAGGGACTATCTGCTTGACCGCTTCACCGTCGCCGACGCGTACCTGGTAACGGTTCTTAACTGGGCCACGTACACGGGAATCGATCTCGCGAAATGGCCGGCGATCAAGGCGTACATGGATCGGATGTATCAGCGGCCAAGCATCGCGAAGGCGTTGGCGGAGGAGATGGACCTCCACAAGCAGCAGCAAGCGCGCCGGACCTCCCGGTAGAGCAGCGCGACGCCTCGCCTGACGAGAACGGCGGCGCGGCGCAAATCCGCCGCCGTTCTCGTTAGGCATGAAGTTCGATCTGTCGAAACCCGCTCGCGATCGGCTACCATCGTCGCCGTAGCTCGAGGAGGAGCATCCGCCATGGCAGATCCGATTGGAAAACTCGATCACATAGGCATCGCGGTGAAAAGCGTCGCCGAAGCCCGCAAGTTCTTCGAAGGCGTTTTGGGCGCACGCTTCATGTACGAGGCGGAGAGCGAGCGCGCGGGCTACAAACTCGCTGAATTTGACCTCAACGGCCTGACCATCGAGCTGCTCGAACCGCTCGGCGAAAGTTCATTTCTCCACAAGTTTCTCGAAAAGCGCGGCGAGGGGATGCATCATCTCACCTTCAACGTTCCGGACGTGAAGGGAAAAATCGCCGAGCTGAAAGAGCGCAACGTTCGCGTGGTTGATGAAGTCGAATGGTCGCCGACTTCGTACGAAGCCTTCATCTCGCCGCGCTCCAGCCACGGCGTCCTGATCCAGCTTGGCAACGGTTACCCGACGCTCTCGAACGACGCCGAATGGTTCAAGAAGTAAGCGCCGGCCGCCGGGCCGCGGTAGCTGCGGCCATCCGTCGCGCATGAGCTAACGCCGGCCCCCCGGCCTAGCCGATGAGCCCCGGATTTGCGCCGCCGTCGATCGTGATGTTTGCGCCGTGGATAAAGGCGGCGCGGGGCGAAGAGAGAAACGCGATCAGGTCCGCCACTTCCTCGGGCTTGCCGGGCCTCCCAAGCGGCGTCATCCGCGCGTACACCTCGTCCGGGTTGCGTCCGCGCGCGCTCCGCTCGGTGAAGAGGCGAAGGCGCTCGGTCAGAATCGGTCCCGGGTTTATTCCGACCACTCTCACTCCGTGCCGGGAGCCCTCGTCAGCCAGCGCCTTGGTGAAATGATTGAGAGCGGCGTTTGCGGCTCCGCCGACCATATAACCCGCACTCGGACGAAGTCCGCCCGTGCCGATCACGTTGACGACAACTCCGTTGCGCTCGCGCGCCATGTGCGGCATCACTTCGCGCGCCATCCGCACGTAGCCGAAGAACTTCAGGTCGAAGTCGAGACGCCAGTCTTCGTCGGGAATTTTGAGAAACTCGCCGGGACGCGCGCTTCCCGCATTGTTTACCAGGATGTCGATTCGGCCCATCGCGCGAACTGCCTCGTCGACGACGCGCCGGATTTCTTCGGGGCGGGTGAGATCGGCCTCCGAGGTGAAAATCCGCGCTCCTTGCGCGGCGTTGCGCGCCGCCGCGACAGCCTCGGCGAGGGCATCGCGCCCGCGGGCGCATATCAACACCGATGCGCCCTCTTCGACGAAGCGAAGCGCCGCCGCCCGTCCGATTCCCTTGCTGCCGCCGGTGATAATTGCCGTCTTGCCGCGCAATTCAAGGTCCATGTCCCCAACGCTCGCATTGTGGCGAGCCGAACGTCAAGAAAGACGCGGGCGGGCCGCATGCGGTCAGGATCGCGGTGCATTCCGGACGCGCCGATCCCCAATGGCGGTTTTTGCCGATTGCCTTAACAGCGGCGCGGGTATCTGGCACGATGATCCAATCTTGGGCCTTACCAAATGAACGAAATTGTAGTGTCGATCCTGAGCGCGGCGATCGATCGCGCGCGCGCCGAGGGCAACCTCGCTACCTCTCCCACCACGATCGCGGTTGAAGCGCCAAAAGACCCCGCGCACGGAGACATCGCCTCGAACGTGGCGCTTGTGATGGCGCGGGCGGAAGGCAAGCCTCCCCGCAAAATCGCCGAAATTATTCGCGAGCGCGCCGAGCTTCCGCCGGATGTCGCGGAAATCACGGTGGCGGGGCCCGGGTTCATCAATTTCCGGATGGCGCCGCGGTACTGGCACAAGCAGATGCGCCGCGCGGCGAGCGAAGGCGCGGCTTTTTTCCGCCCCCACAAATGGAGCCTGCGGCCGGGTGGCGGCGATCGCGTGCAGGTCGAATATCTTTCGGCGAATCCCACCGGCCCGCTCACTGTCGGGCACGGACGCAACGCCGTCCTCGGCGATACCATCGCGCGATTGTTCGAGGCGGCCGGCTTCAAGGTCACCCGCGAGTACTACTTCAATGACGGCGGCCGCCAGATGAAGCTGCTCGGCGAGTCGGTCCGCGCGCGCTACCTTCAAGCCCTGGGACGTCCGGCAGAGCTGCCGGAAGACGGCTACCGGGGCGCATATATCATCGAGATCGCCCAGCAGCTTGTCGGCGAGCACGGCGACAGACTGGCGGATTCGGGCGATCTTGACGTGTTCCGCACCGCCGCCGTGAAGGCGATCTTCGCCGACATTAATCGCACCTGCAACCGGCTCGGAATCCGCTTCGATGTCTATGCGAACGAACTCGACCTGATGAAGGCGGGCAAGGTTGACGCGGTCCTCAAAGCTCTTGGCGATCGCGAACTGCTTGCCGAGCGCGAAGGCGCGATCTGGTTGCGCGGCGAAGCGATCGGCTTGCCTAAGGACGAAGTGCTGGTCCGCTCGGGCCCAGACCGCGAACCGACCTATCGCACCCCCGACATCGCCTACCATATCGAGAAGCTGAAGGCGGGCTATGACCTGATCGTCGATGTCTTCGGCGCGGATCATATCGCCGAGCATCAGCAGGTAATCGCCGCGGTCAAGGCGCTCGGCCACGACGTCACTCCCGTGCGCGCGATCATCTACCAGTTCGTGACTCTCACGCGCGGGGGCGAAAAGGTAAAGATGTCCACGCGCAAGGCCACCTATGTGACCCTCGACGAGCTAATCGACGAGGTCGGTCCCGACGTGGTGCGATTCTTCTTCCTGTTCCGCAAATCGGACAGCCATCTGGATTTCGATCTCGACCTTGCTCGCAAGCAGGCGCCCGAAAATCCGGTCTTCTACGTGCAATACGCGCACGCCCGCCTGTCGAGCATCTTTCGCGAGGCCGAGAAGGCGGGGCTCGCGCTTGCGGCCGATGCGGAAGGCATCAAGCTCGACCTGATGTCGGAAGAAGAGATTGGGCTTGCCAAGCGCGCGATCGGATTGCCGGAGGTGATGACGGCGGCGGCCGAGGCGCTCGAACCCCATCGCATCCCCTTCTACCTGCTCGAGTTGGCCGGTGAGTTCCATCGCTATTACAACAAGCCCGCGAATCGTATAATTGGCCCCGATCGCGATTTGAGCATCGCACGGCTCTTTCTCGCGCGGATGCTCAAAACGGCGATCGCCGCCGGGCTGGGGCTGCTCGGAGTCAGCGCGCCGGAGCGGATGTGAGGTGGGGAGATGCGATTCGAGATCAGGGCAGGGGGATTCTTCGTAATTCTGATCGGGTTGCTGGGACTCTCTGGCGCAGTGTTTTTTCTGGGCGTGATGGCAGGCAACGAAATCGCCCGCCAGAACACTCCCGACCAGGCGCAGGTCTCTTCAGTATTCCCGTTGCCGAGCCCTCCTCCGATCGTTGCTACTCCTACCGCCGCGCCGGTGGCGGCGCTTAATCCGACGCCGGTTCCGATCGCCGCCGCATCGACGGCGATTCGGCCGCATCCTTCCGTCTTCACCCCGATGGCGGAAAAGTCGCCCGTGGCGGCTGCCTCGCCGGCGATGTCGCCTGCGCACGCCGCCACCCGAGCGATCGCAAGCGCCTCCACTCCGGCCGCATCCACAAAAAAGCATCCGTACAACATCCAGATCGAAGCGGTGATGGACCGCGACGGCGCGCAACAGATGGTCCAGCGTCTGCAAAGACTGGGTTATCCGGCGGCCGCCGAAACCACCGATATCGACGGGCAGATCTGGTACCGGGTGAAGGTCGGGCCGTACGCCTCGCAGGAAGAAGCGCAGGCAGCGCAGGAAAAGCTTCGCGCCCAATACAAGGCCGCTTACGCGCCGCATTGAAACGGCTTCCCTTGGGCTTCCATCGCCTGCCCGGCCAGGGGGCGTGATAACGGTTTGATCGTAACGGGGGATGTTCGGTAGTGTTCGATCCAACCTGCGATGGCTCGCGGATTTGAAATCAGGCCCCTCGATGCGACCTTCGGAGCGGTGGTGACCGGGCTCAGGCTCGCTGAGCTCGACGATGCCACCTGGCGCGATCTGTACGCCGCCTGGCTCGAGTACGCTCTCCTGATATTCCCCGGACAGCATCTTCGGCGCGATGAGCAGATCGCGTTCGCGAAGCGTTTCGGCGCGCTCGAGTTCGAGATGGCTCCGATCAGCAACGTCAAGTCTGACGGAACCATCATCACCGAGTCGGACGACAGCGATATCGTGAAGGTGCTGAAGGGCAACATGGGATGGCATTGCGACAGCACCTATATGCCTGTCCAGGCAAAGGGCGCCGTCTTCAGCGCGGAAATCGTGCCGGCCAGTGGCGGGGAGACCGGATGGGCCGACATGCGCGCGGCGTACGATGCGCTCGACGACCACATGCGCGCGAAGATCGAACGCCTCGCCGCGCATCATTCGCTTCACTACAGCCAGTCCAAGCTGGGGCATCGTCCCCGGCCCGGCAGCGATTACAGCGGTTACGGATTTCACAACGGCCCCGCGCCGCTGCGTCCGCTGGTGAAAGTCCATCCTGAGACCGGCAGAAAATCGCTGCTTATCGGCCGTCACGCCTACAATATCCCCGGGATGTCCGAGGAAGAGTCGGAACGGCTGCTCGAGGAGCTGGTGGATTTCGCCTGCCGCCCTCCGCGCATCTATCATCACACCTGGACGCCCGGGGATACGGTGGTGTGGGACAATCGATGCCTGCTCCATCGCGCGATGCCGTGGGACATGAACCGTCCGCGCGTGATGTGGCACAGCCGAATCGCGGGCAATCCCGCGAGCGAGTCCGGGCTCTCCTGACCAGTCCGAAGCCGCGCCGGCCTCAGGACTCCTCCACGAAAGCGCGCAGGCGCCCGAGCGCTTCATCCCATTGCCGGGAAATCTGATCGAGGTATCCGCGCACCTCAGCCAGCCGCGCGGTGCGAAGCTCCCAAATCCGTTCGCGGCCGGCGCGAGCGCTGTGCGCGATGCCGGCTTTTTCGAGCGCCTGAAGATGCTTGGTTATCGCCTGGCGCGAGATGCGAGCGCCGGCGGAAAGGCGGGCGATTGAAAGCGGACCGCCGCCGCACAGCCGCGCGACGATACGCAAGCGCGTTTCATCGCCCAGTGCGGCGAACGCCGCGGCGGCCTCGGCCGGCCTCGCGGCGCGATAGGGACGCGATCGTGCCATCGGCCGTTTCAGTCTCTCGTCAGGCCGCATGCGCAAGGTACTTTTCGATGAGCCTGGTCTGTCTGGTCCAGCCCTCATCGTTGCGCGCAAATGCGATGGCCCGGCGTTCGAGGGGAATCCGGTCGAAGCCTGACTCGGTGACCGTCAGCATCGTTCCCTCCGTCGCGGCTTCGAGCTTGAACACCACCAAAGTAGTCGGCTCCCTGGAATAATCGACGCCGGCCTCCACGGCATAGGGATGCCATCGGAAGGAGAACAGCTTCATCGGCTCGATGCGATCGATCAGGAGCTCGAACGCGATTCCCAGGTGGGGTTTCTGCGCCCGCGCCACTTCCGTATCGACCTTGGTCGGCGCGATTCTGCCGATCACGCGCTTGCCGGCGGCAAAGGGGCCATCGAACTCCATGCCGAACCAGGTTCCGAATTCGCGCGACTCGCTGATCGCGCGCCATACGCGCTCAAGCGAAGCGCGGAGCAGGACCTTTTTTTCGATACGGTCGGCGCCGCTCATCTGCAACCTCCGGGTTGCATTAAATGGTGGCGCGAAACGCGGCAAAATGCAACCCTTCGGTTGCATTCAATGTCCGCCGAAACGGTCGTCGAGCGATTGCGCTGTCGCGCGCCTATTTGCCGGACAGCAGGCGGACCAGCCAGCGCCAGAAGTTGATGAAGATGCCCTGGCGGGCCACGGTGCCCGCGGCTTCAGCCTTCAATTCGGCATCGGCGGCGGCGAAGAACTGGCCCAGCATCATCTTCGCCGCGCTGTCGATCACGCGCTGCCCCACCTGAACCAGCGGGCCTCCGATCTGAACGTCGCCGTTGTATTTCACGACCGTCAGATTCCTGTCCTTCGCTTCGAGGTCGAGGGTTCCCGAGCCGCGCATGAAGCCCTGCTTGCCTTTGCCGTCAACCACCATCTTGTAGTGCTCGGGCGCGCGCTTGTCTTCGAGCTTGAGCTTGCCGGAATAGATTCCCTTGACCGATGCGACACCGACGTTGATCGTGCCGCCGTACTCGTCGGGGCCGAGCACGTCGAGCTTTTCGCATCCGGGGATTAGCTTCGAGAGGCGCTCGGGATTGTTGAACAGATCCCACACGCGTTCGCGCGGGGCGGAGAGGACTTGTTCGCCTGAAAGTTTCATAGTGTGACGTGGATGAACCTGGCTCTCCGGCGCCTTCCGGAGAGGATGGCGCCGGAGAGGGGAAATCTATGCCTTGGCGCGGGCCGCGGCCGTCTCCAGCGCGCGGCGCGTGTAAACGCGCGCGAGTTCGGCGCGGAAGTCGGCGGATGCGTGGATGTCCGAAAGGGGATCGATTCCGTCGGCGGCGTGCGCCGCGGCCGCCGCGATTGCCGGTGCGGGAGCCTTGCCCAAAAGCGCGGCTTCGACCGCTTTCGCGCGGAAGGGTTTCGCGCCGAGGCCGGTAATTCCCACCCGCACGCGATCGCAGTTGCCTTTCTTGTCGAGCGTTAGCAGCGCCGCCACTCCCACCATCGCGAAACCGGAGGCGGGTTGCCGATGCTTGAGGTAGGTGAAGCCCGCGCCGGACGCGACCGGAGCGAATGCGACCTCGGTCAGCACTTCGCCAGGCTGCACCGCTGTGGTCATCAGGTCGATAAAGAAGTCATCGGCTTTCACCACGCGCGAGCCGCCGGTTCCTTCGATCTTGATCTCGCCGTCGAGGGCGAGCACCGCGGCCGGATAATCGGCGGCCGGATCCGCATGGGCGAGCGATCCCCCAATCGTGCCTCGGTTTCTTACCTGCGTGTCGCCGATCACCGCGGCGCACTCCGAGAGCATCCCGAGCTTGGCGCGCACGACATCCGACCTCTCTACCGCATGATGGGTGACGAGGCCGCCGATGATGACTTTGCCGCCTTCTTCGCGGATCGAAGCGAGCTGGCGGATACCGCCGATATCGACCAGATGGGCGGGCTGAGCGAGCCTCAGCTTCATCATCGGAATCAGGCTGTGCCCGCCGGCGAGAATTTTCCCATCCTCGCCGTACTGTTGAAGCATCGCGAGAGCTTCCTTGACCGACGAGGCGCGATGATATTCGAACGAAGCGGGAAACATCGCAATTAACCTTTCTGTTGCGCGTCGCGGATGGCCCGCCAGACCTTCTCCGGCTTGAGCGGCATGTCGATATGGCGGATGCCGAACGGTTTGAGCGCATCCATCACGGCGCTCACCACACACGGCGTGGAGCCGATGGTGCCGGCCTCGCCGACCCCTTTCACTCCGAGCACGTTGACCGGGGATGGCGTGACGGTGGCGGACAATTCATAGCGCGGCAGCATATGCGCCTTCGGCACCGCGTAGTCCATCAGGGTCGCGGTGAGCAGCTGGCCGCTTTCGTCGTATACGACCTCTTCATAGAGCGCCTGTGCGATTCCCTGGGCAATTCCGCCGTGAACCTGTCCTTCGACCAGCAGGGGGCTCAGGATCCTGCCGCAGTCATCGACCGCGACGTAGCGCAGGAATTTGACCACGCCGGTTTCAGGGTCAACCTCGACCACGGCCACGTGCGTGCCGAAGGGGAACGTGCAGTTCTGCGGCTCATAGAAGCTGGTCGCATCGAGGCCCGGCTCGACTCCGGGGATGGGCTGCTTGTACCCGTACGCGGCATCGACGACCTGTTGCAGGGGAATCGACTTCGAAGGATCGGATGCGAGGGCGACGGTGCGATTGGTGAAGATGAGCTGATCGGGCGGCACTTCCATCATGGTGGAAGCGATCTTTTTCATCTTTTCCTGCAGCTTGCCCACCGACATCATCAGTGCCGGACCGCCAACCGTGGTGCCGCGGCTCCCGAAGGTGCCGATTCCATATTGCACCACGGCGGTGTCGCCGTGGACGACGTTGACATCGTCGATGTCGATGCCGAGTTCATCGGCGACAATCTGGGCGAAGGTGGTTTCCTGGCCCTGTCCGTGAGGAGAGACGCCGGTAAGGACGGTGACCTTGCAGTCCGGCTCCATCCTGATGGTCGCGCTTTCCCATCCTCCTCCCTTCAGCTTCGGCGGCAGGAGCGCGGAGGGGCCGATTCCGCAGATTTCGACGTAGGAGGCGATGCCGATTCCGATATAGCGGCCCTGCTTGCGCGCGGCTTCCTGTTCCGCCCGGACTTTCTGGTAGCCGACAATTTCGAGCGCCTTGTTCAGCGAAAGCTCGTAGTCGCCTGAGTCGTAAACCAGTCCGCCCGCGGTTGGAGCCGGAAAGGCTTCCTTGGGGATGAAATTCTTTCTGCGGACATCGGCGGGATCGAGGCCGAACTCCGCCGCGACCATGTCCATCACGCGCTCGGCGATGTAGCAGGCCTCGGGCCGTCCCGCTCCGCGGTACGCGTCGGTGGACATCTTGTTCGTGAAGACCATTTGCTGATCGAAGGAGAGCGCGGGAATCTTGTAACATCCGGTCATCATCAGGCCCGAGAACCCGGGAATCGCGGGGGTGAGCAACTGCAGGTAAGCGCCCATGTCGCAAACGAAGTGCGCTTTGACGGCGGTGACGGTGCCGTCCTTGAGGGCCGCGACTTCCAGGTAGGTGATTTGATCGCGCCCGTGGGTGGTGCCCGCGAAGTTCTCGCGCCGCCGCTCGATCCACTTCACCGGCTTGCCCAGGGTCATCGAGAGATGCGCGACCAGCGCCTCTTCCGCGTACACGTTGAGCTTGCAGCCGAAGCCGCCGCCGACTTCGGGGGCAATCACGCGGATGCGGTTCTCGCCGACCTTCAGCATCTCCGCAAGCTGCGAGCGGAGCAGATGCGGGATCTGCGTGGATGACCACACGGTGAGCTGCTTGTAGCCGCCGTCCCATCTGGCGACCGCGCCGCGCGGTTCCATCGGAATCGGCGCGAGGCGCTGATTGACCAGGCGGGCCTTGATTATCTTGTCCGCCTTGCGCATCGCTTCATCGACCGCCGGGTTCGGCACGGAAGCGAAGGTTACGGAGTTGTTGCCGAATTCTTCGTGAAGGACGGGAGCGCCCGGTTCGAGCGCCTTTTCCGGATCGACGACCGCATCAAGCGGATCGTAGTCCACGTCGATCAGGTCGAGCGCGTCCTGCGCGATGTAGGGACTCGATGCGACCGCGACCGCCACGCCCTCGCCGACGAAGCGCACTTTGCCCTGCGCGAGGACGGGATGATACGGCACGTGGTCGGCGGGCGCGACGCAGGGCACGGGACCGACCTTGTCCCTGAGATCGTCGCCGGAGAGTACGCAAACGACGCCCTTGAGGGCGCGAGCCTTGCTCAGGTCGATGGAATTTATCTTCGCGTGCGCATGGGGGCTGCGCAGAACCACCGCCGACAGCATCCCCGGCAGCCGCACGTCATCGACGTACATCCCGGTGCCGGTGATGAGCCGCGGATCCTCGCGCCGCTTGATACGCTCGCCAACGAATTTCGGAATCACAGCCATAGTCGCTAGTCCTCGCTGGGCGGCCTCGCTTATGCGGCCTTCTGGGTCCGCATCTTGGCGGCGGCGGACTGGATCGCGTTGATGATGTGCTGGTAGCCGGTGCATCGGCACAAGTTGCCTTCCAGCGCCTCGCGGATCTGCGTTTCGGTCGGATTCCGGTTGCGCGCGAGCAGGTCGGCTGCGGCCATGATCATCCCGGGCGTGCAGTAACCGCACTGGAGCCCGTGCTCTTCCCAGAAACCCTCCTGCAAGGGGTGGAGCTGACCGCCCCTGGCAAGCCCTTCGATGGTGGTGATTTCGGCGCCCTCGGCCTGGACCGCAAGGACCGTGCACGATTTTACGGCGTGGCCGTTAAGATGCACCGTGCAGGCTCCGCACAGCGAGGTTTCGCAACCGACGTGGGTGCCGGTCAGGCCCGCGATATCGCGCAGGTAGTGGACCAGGAGCGTGCGCGGATCGATATCGTCTTCGCGACGCTCGCCGTTGATGGTTAGCGAAAGGCGCATAATCTATCTCCCCCGGAAAATCCCAAGGCCTTTTTAGCAGAAACCGGAACAGAACGGCCAACCAAACGGGGCAAGGGCGGGGCGGAGCGCAGTTGCCGATTTCCCGAAGATGCTTACCTTTTAGGGCGAACCAATGAATCCAAATCGCTTCACCGAAAAGCTCCAGGAAGCGCTGAGCCGCGCGCAAAGCGCCGCGCTGAGCGCGCACCATCAGGCCGTTGACGTCGAGCATCTGCTCGCCGCGTTGCTGGAAGACAACGAGGGACTGGCTTCCTCAATCCTGTCACTCGCCGGCGCGGATCGGGCCGCCGTCCAGAGCAAACTCGCGGCGGAGTTGAGAAAAGTTCCGCAGGTGACCGGGTCCGGCAGCGACTCGAGCCAGGTTTACGCGACCCAGCGCCTGGGCCGCGTGCTGGCGCGCGCGGAACAGGAAGCCGGCAAGCTCAAGGACGAGTACATTTCCGTCGAGCACGCGCTTATCGCCATCCTCGATGAGCCGGGACCGGCGTCGAAGATTCTGCGCGAGGCGGGACTGACGCACGACAAGCTGATGGAGAAGCTGCGCGAGGTGCGCGGAAATCAACGAGTGACGTCGGCGAACCCCGAAGCGACCTATCAGGCGCTCGAGCGCTATGGGCGCGATCTCACGAAGCTCGCATCGCAGGGCAAGGTCGATCCGGTTATCGGGCGCGACGAAGAAATCCGCCGCGTGATCCAGGTGCTGTCGCGGCGAACCAAGAACAATCCGGTGCTCATCGGCGAGCCGGGCGTGGGCAAGACCGCCATCGTCGAGGGGCTGGCCCAGCGAATCGTGCGAGGCGACGTGCCCGAAGGCCTCAAGAACCGGCGCGTGGTTACGCTGGACATGGGCGCGCTGATTGCCGGCGCCAAGTTTCGGGGCGAGTTCGAAGAACGCCTGAAGGCGGTTCTGAAGGAAGTTCAGCAGGCCGAGGGCGAGATAATCCTGTTTATCGACGAATTGCACACCGTCGTCGGCGCCGGCGCTGCCGAAGGCGCGATGGACGCTTCGAACCTGCTCAAACCGATGCTCGCGCGGGGCGAACTGCATTGCATCGGTGCGACCACGCTCGACGAATACCGCAAGCACATCGAAAAGGACGCTGCGCTCGAGCGGCGTTTCCAGCCGGTGCTGGTCGAAGAGCCCAGCGTCGAAGACACCATCTCGATTCTTCGCGGCCTCAAGGAGCGTTACGAGGTCCATCACGGAATCCGCATCAAGGACTCCGCGCTGGTAACGGCGGCGACGCTCTCCAAGCGTTACATCACCGACCGCTTCCTGCCGGACAAGGCGATCGACCTGGTCGATGAGGCGGCGGCGAAGCTGCGCACGGAGAAGGAGTCGATGCCGGTGGAGCTGGACGAGGTCAACCGGCGCGTGATGCAGCTCGAAATCGAGCGCGAGGCACTCAAGCGCGAGACCGACCCGGCATCGAAAGATCGCCTGGTCCGCCTCGAAAAAGAACTGGCCGAGGTAAAGGAGCGGCGATCGGCGCTCGAAGCGCAATGGCAGAGCGAAAAGGGCGGGCTCGAAAAGCTCTCGAAAATCAAGGCCGATATCGAGCAGACCCGAATCGCGATCGACAAGGCCAAACGCGAATACGACCTGAACAAGGTCGCCGAATTGCAGTACGGCAAGCTCGCCTCGCTGGAGAAGGAACTTGCCGCCGAAGAGGAGCGCCTCATCAAGAAGGCGGGCGGCGGCGACCGGCTTATCAAGGAAGAGGTTGACGAGGACGACATTGCCGAGGTCGTCTCGCGATGGACCGGTATTCCGGTGGCGCGGCTGATGGAAGGCGAGGTGCAGAAGCTGGCTCATCTGGAAGAGCATCTGCACAAGCGCGTTATCGGCCAGGACGAGGCGGTGTCGGCGGTCGCCGACGCGGTCATTCGGGCGCGGTCCGGACTCAAGGATCCCAACCGGCCGATCGGGTCGTTTATTTTCCTGGGACCGACCGGCGTCGGTAAAACCGAGCTTGCGCGCGCGCTGGCGGAGTTCCTGTTCGACGACGAAGCCGCGATGATTCGGATCGACATGTCCGAGTACATGGAAAAGCACACCGTATCGCGCCTGGTGGGCGCGCCTCCGGGCTACGTCGGCTTCGAGGAAGGCGGGCAGCTCACCGAAGCCGTGCGACGGCGCCCGTACTCGGTGATCCTGTTCGACGAGATCGAAAAGGCGCACGGCGACGTGTTCAACGTGCTGCTGCAGTTGCTCGATGACGGCCGATTGACGGACGGACACGGACGCACCGTGGACTTCCGCAACACGGTCGTGATCATGACCTCGAACATCGCAAGCCAGATCATCCTCGGCTATCGCGGCCAGGACTACGAGAAGATGAAGGCGGAGTGCCTGGATGTTTTGCGCAGGAGCTTCCGTCCCGAGTTCCTCAACCGGGTCGACGAGATCGTGGTCTTCCATCCGCTGGCGCGCGAGCAATTGCGCCAGATCGTGGATATCCAGCTCGGCCGGCTGCGCAAGCGGCTGGAGGAGCGAAAGATCGAGCTGGAATTGTCGGACAAGGCGCGCGACTACCTTGCCGAACACGGCTACGATCCGTCCTTCGGTGCGCGCCCGCTCAAGCGGCTCATCCAGCGTGAGCTGGAAACCGCCCTGGGCCGAAAGCTTCTGGCGGGCGAGATTCGCGACAATTCACGAGTGCGTGTCGATGCGGGCGCGCGCGGACTGGAATTCGCGAGCAGCTCGGCCGCCACCGCAGCCGCCTAAAGGCGTCTTTCCCTCCCCGCTATCCGGCGATGTGAAGTGCTTGCTTCCGTCGCCGGATCGCGTACACTTAAGCCCAGATGATGAAGTCATCTTCTGGAAATTAGTTCATCTAATATTCTGCAGAAGAGATAATCGCTGCTATCCAGGCCGTCGAAGACTGCGGTTTCGGCGTCCTGCAAGTGAGAAGGACAATGGCGAGCGGAGTAATCGATTTAAGCATCCGGCCGCGCGAGAAGCTCACGTCTGGCCGGCTAATCCTGCGAATTATCATCGTAATTTCCGCGATTGGTATCGTGATGGCTCTGGCGTTCCTGCCGGATCCTGCCCATGCGGCAAGCCATCCGGTCGAAATCAAGATGGGCGATACGCCTGCGAAATATAAACCCGCCAAAATAACGGTTAAGGTGGGCGAGCCGGTGGAATGGGTGAACACCGGCAAAAACGTGCACTCGGTCACATTGGTCCCGAGCGATGCGCAGAATCCCAAGGATGCGACCGAGCCGAAGGGAGCATCCACGTTCGATTCCGGGTTCATGGCGCCCGGCAGCAAGTTCACCTACACCTTCACTGTCCCTGGCACCTATCATTACTTTTGCGTTCCACACGAAAAGGCAGGTATGGTCGGGGTTGTAGTGGTCAAGAAGTAAAGCGATGAATCAGTACTGCCTCGGACTACTTCGCCGCGTGCGCGGCCTTGCGGCTTTTTCCTCTATCCTGAGCGTGGCGCTACTCGCCGGAGCTCCCGCGGCATGGTCTTTCCCGTGGGACATCGACATGTACCGCGGATCGGCGGTGCAGCCCTTGTCGCGTGCGCCGCGGGTCATGCCTTCGGACACGATGCCGGTGAACCGGGGCGAGCCTCCGATGTCCACGGAGCAGATGACGGTCAAGCTCAAGAATCCGCTGACCGGCACTCCGGAAAACCTTGCTCATGGCAAGGATTTGTTCATGACCAACTGCGCGCCGTGCCACGGAGAAAGCGGTGTGGGCAACGGTTCCGTCGCCTTTCTGCTCAAGCATCAGCCCAAGAACCTGGTGACCGGGCAGAGCAAAGACCTCCCCGACGGCTATATCTACGGGGTGATCCGCAATGGGATCCTGCTGATGCCGTCGTATGCGGATGCGATGTCGGCGTCGGAGCGGTGGCAGGTGGTGCTGTACGTCCGATCGCTCCAGCAGGCGGCGGCAGGGCAGAACAAAACCGCCCAAAAGTAGCTTCAATAGGGCGCAAATACGCGTTTTCCGGGCCCCCCGACCCGGCATTGCGGCCTTGGTGCACGGCCGCGCCCGCCTTTCGGCAATCAAGCGAATCAGATTTAATGTCCGATTGATGATTCTGCCCAGTGGGTTCGTCTAAGGTTCGGGCGAATTTTGGGGGAGGGGAGGCGCGTTGGCATTCGATCGGGCAGATCGTACCGGTGCGCCAATGAAGGCTATTGATGCGGCTATCGTGGGGGATCGCGAGGATCGTCATGGCATTGGCTATGACCGCTGCGGCCGCACGCGCTCAGGCGGCGGAGACCGTATATACGGTCGACCAGCTCGTCGCCATCGCGTACCAGAACAATCCCGCCGTGAAGGCATCGCGCGAGCGCTGGATGTCCGCCCAGCATTCCATCAAGCAGGCATACGCGCCCAACGACCCCGTTTTCACCTACAACAACAGCGACAGCATGAAGAATCCGTTCGGGCGGGCGGCACTTCAGCAGTACAACATCACCGAGCCCTTCCAGTTTCCGGGTAAGGCCGCGCTCCAGACCGATCAGGCCAAGCATCGTGCCGAGATTGCGCGCCTGGCCTACGAGGCTCAACTGCGCGACACGCGAGCCGCGGTCGAGACCGGCTATTATCAGCTTCTGCTCGACGGCGCTTCCGCCGCGGTGAACAGCGAGAATGTTCAGAACCTCGAGCGCGTCCTGAAGGTGACGCAGATCGCATACACCGCCAACCAGGTCACTCAGACCGACTTTATCAGCGCGGAATTCGATCTGGCCGTGGCGCGCCAGCAACAGGCGCAGTTGCGGGTCGCGATCCAGAACGACAAGACCGCGTTGAATCAGCTAATGTACCGGCGGCCCGACGAGCCGCTCGAGGTGGACACGACGCTGAAACTCGATCCGATCACGCAGCGCGTGGATACGCTCGTGGATCAGGCCTGGCAGGTTCGGCAGGAGATCCTCCAACTGGCGCTGGCCGAGCGCAACTCCGACACCGCGCTCTTCCTCGCCAAGATGGAGTATCTGCCGGATTTCACGGTGGGGTTTACGCTCGACAACTATCTGATCGCGACGTTCGCGCCGAAACCGTCGCAGCCCACCGACTGGTCCGTACAGGTCGGACTGAACATCCCGGTCTTCTTCTGGCTCAAACAAAAGGAAGACGTCGAACGCGCGCGGCACGACCTGGACGCCGCCCGCGACGATCTCGAATCGCTGCGCAGCCAGACCTCGGCCGCGGTCACCGCGCTGTTTCGTTCCGCGCAGTATCAGTACGAGACGGCGCTCCTCTATCGCGATTCGCTGGTGCCCCTGGCGCGGCAGAACTTCCAGGTGGCGCTTATCGCGTACCAATCGGGCAAGATAGATTTCACTACGCTTGCGGCGACGCTGCAGCGCGAGTATGGCGCGCGCGTCAATTTCCTGCAGGCCGCCAACCAGTTCCTGGCCGGCCGCGTGGCGCTGGAGCAGACAATCGGGATGCCGTTACCTCAATGATTCGCTTATCGATCAGAACCAGCGCAGCCGCCGCGCTCGCCCTGGCTGCTCTCGCGCTGGGCGGATGCGAGGGGAGCACCACGGGCCGCGCCGCCCCGGCGCCGCCGCCGGCTATCCCGCAACTCATCCGTCAGGCCGGGGAACCGGAAATGATGGAGTTTCGTCCCGGCACGGTTCCCGGCGTGGCGCTGACCGAGGTCAAAACGGTCGAATTGCCGGGAGTGCTCGAGACTACCGGCCAGGTAACCTTCGATGATCGCCGCGTTTCTTCCATCGTGTCGCGCGTGCAGGGAAGGATCGAGCAGACCCGGGTCTCGTTGTGGGACAACGTTCGCCGCGGCGAGCAGATCGTTGCGCTTTACAGTCCCGACTTCATGACCGCCGAGGCCGAATATCTTCAAGCGCAGGCGACCGCAAAGGTCTCCGGAAACTCGGGCGTCAGCGGCGGAGTGAATCTTGCCGAAGCGCTCGTGACGGCGGCCCGCCGCAAGCTCGAGCTGCTCGGGATGGACGATGGCGATATCGCGGCGATGAGGGCGCCCGCGCCGGTGGTCTGGATGCGAGCGCCGATAAGCGGCACGGTCGTCGAGAACAAGGCCGTGCGCGGGGCCGCCGTCAATCCCGGCGACGTCCTCTATTCGCTGGGGACGCTGCAAGACGTCTGGATCACCGCGGATATCTACGAAGACGACCTGGCGCGCGTGAAGCTCGGGCAAACGATGGATGCGATCACCACCGCGTTCCCCGATGAAGTTTTTCACGGCACGGTCGAGCGAATCAGCCCGAACATCGATCCCGGCACGCACACCCTGCAGATTCGCTGCGAAGTGCTCAATCCGGGACTGAAGCTGAAGCCGCAGATGCTCGCGCGGGTCCGGATCACGACCCGTCCCGGAGAGGCGCTGGTGGTGCCGCAGGATGCGCTCGTGTTCGACACCGACGCCTACTATGCCTTTGTGCAGTCGGGCAGCGATCGGATCGAGCGGCGCAAGGTTGTGATCGCCTCGTGGAGCGAAAAGGGCGTGGCGCGGGTGATTTCGGGCCTAAAGCCGGGCGACCGCGTGGTCACCGGCCAGACTCTGCAGGTCAATGCGCTCTGGCACGAGGCGCATGGTGAAAGTTCCTAGGCCGGCGGCCTCCGCAGCCGCCAGATCGGTCGGGGCGATCAGATGATTCCGGCATTGATGTCCCTCGCACTGCGCGAGCGCGTAGTGGTCCTGGGAATCGCGATCATCCTGCTGCTCGCGGGAGTGTATTCCTTCTCCCAGCTCGATATCGAGGCGTACCCCGATCCGGTTCAGCCGATGGTCGAAGTGCTGACGCTGCCCAGCGGGCTCAGCGCCGAGGAAGTCGAGAAGCTCGTCACGGTTCCGACCGAGTACGGGCTTTCGGGGATGATCGGGCTGGAGGCGATGCGATCGATATCGCTGTTCGGGCTGTCGGACGTGCGCTGCTATTTTTCCTGGGACACCGACTATTATTACGACCGCACGCAGGTCATCAATCAGTTGACCTTCATCACGCTGCCCCAGGGCATCACGCCCGGCATCTCGCCGGAAAACCCGATCGGAGAAATCTATCGCTATACGGTGCAGAGCCCCGATCACGATCTGATCAAGGAAAAGGAAGTCCAGGACTGGATTCTCGAGAAACAGCTCAAGACCGTTCCTGGAGTGATCGACGTAACCGGCTTCGGCGGGCTTACCAAGCAGTATCACGTCGATGTGGACCCGCAGCGGCTCGCATACTACGGCGCGTCGCTGTCCCAGCTTATCGCGGCGATCCAGAACTCGAATACCAGCGCCGGCGGCAACTATCTTTCGGTCGGAGAGCAGGCTTTCGACGTCCGTGGAATCGGATTCATCCACAGCCTCGACGACATCGACAACATCGTGCTCAGCGCGAACAAGAGCACGCCGATCAAGGTTTCCAATGTAAGCGACGTCTCGATTGGCTACGCTCCGCGGCTCGGAATCGTCGGGATGAACAACCAGAACGAGGTGGTCAGCGGGATCGTGCTGATGCGCAAGTACGGCAACACGCTGCAGACCTTGAAGGGCGTCGAGAAGAAGATCGCCGAGCTCAACGGATCGGGCGAGCTGCCCAGGGGCTACAAGGCGGTGCCGTACTACGATCGGACCGGGCTGGTCGAGACCACCCTGCGCACCGTGCTCGAGAACCTCAGCGTCGGGATGGCGCTGGTGTTTCTGGTGCTCGTGTTTTTCCTCGGCAACCTGCGCGCCGCGATCATCGCCGCCGTCAACATCCCGCTCGCGCTGTGCGGCGCGTTCACCCTGATGCAGGTTGGGGGAACGGCGGCCAACCTGATTTCGCTGGGCGCCATCGACTTCGGAATCATCATCGATACCACCGTCATCGTGATGGAGAACATCGACCGGCATCTGACTTCGGGGATGATGCCGCACGAAAGCGTCCGCCTTAAAATTCTGCATGCGGCGCAGGAAGTGGGCGGGCCGATGTTCTTCTCGACCATCATCTTTCTGATCGCGTTTTTGCCGCTGTTCACGATGCGCGGGGTCGAGGGGGCAATCTTCTCGCCGATGTCGCATACCTACGCGTATGCGCTCGCGACGGCGATCCTGATGGCGATAACTCTGACCCCGGTGCTTGCCTCGTATTTTTTCGCCGGCGGAATGAAGGTCGTTCACAACCCGCTGTGGAACGTGATCGCCGCCTTCTACCATCAGGTGTTCGTCAAGGTGCTGGCGTGGCCCAGGCTCACGCTCGCGCTGGTCGGGGCGCTGGTCGTGGCGGTCCTGTCCCTGTACCCGATGATCGGCGGACAGTTTCTCCCCAAGCTCGAAGAAGGAAACATCTGGGCCACCGCGACGATGCCGCTTACGATTTCGCTCGCACAGGGCGCGACGATTGCCAACGGTATGCGCGACGTCATGATGTCCTTTCCGGAAGTCAACACGGTCGTCTCGCAGCTCGGCCGTCCCGACGACGGCACCGAGACCACCGGCTTTTTCAATATCGAGTGCGATGTTGAACTCAAGCCCCGGGACCGATGGCCCGCCCATGTCTCCAAGGCGCAACTGCTCCAGGAGATGGATTCGAAGCTGCGCCGAAGATTTCCCGCGGTCGCGTTCGACTACTCGCAGAACATCGAGGCCAACGTCAACGAGGCATTGTCCGGGGTCAAGGGATCGAATTCGGTGAAAGTCTTCGGGCCGGACCTCGATGTGGATGAGCGAATCGCAAATCAAATCAAAGCGACGCTCGAATCCGTAAGGGGCGTGGTGGACACGGCGGTGTATCGATCGCTTGGGCAGCCCAACCTGGTGATCACCCCGGACCGCAAGGCGGCGGCTCGCTATGGTCTCAATTCCGGCGACGTCGCGGCGATCGTGCAGGCGGCGATCGGCGGACAGGCGGTCACACAGGTGCTGGAGGGCGATCGGCGGTTCGATCTCGTCGTGCGATGGAAACCCGAGTATCGCCAGAGCCTCGATGCGATCCGCGCCATCCGCGTGAGCGTTCCTTCGGGCGGGATGGTGCCGCTCGGACAAATCGCCAAAGTCCAGACCACCGAAGGAGCTTCGTTCATCTACCGCGAACAGCTTGAACGATACGTGCCGGTCCGCTTCGGAGTGAGAGGCAGAGATCTTCAAAGCGCGGTCGAAGAAGCCAAGGCTCGCGTGGCGCGCCAGGTGAGACTGCCCGAAGGCGTGCATCTTCAGTGGGCCGGCGAGTACGGAGAGCTGCAGGCCGCGAACCGCAGGCTCGCGGTGGTGGTGCCGTTCGCGCTCATCCTGATTGCCGGCGTGCTGTTCGGCGCCACGACCTCGCTGATCGACACGTTCATAATCATGGCCCAGATTCCGATCGCCTGCCTGGGCGGTATTGTCGGGCTGTTTCTTACCGGCACGCCGTTCAGCGTCTCAGCGGCGGTCGGATTCATCTCGATCTTCGGCATCGCGGTCATGGACGGCATCCTGCTCAGCTTTTATATCCGCCAGCTCTGGGATGAGGGCCATCCGTTCGTCGAATCGATCATCATGGGATCGGACCGCCGCCTGCGGGCGACAATGATGACCGATTTGGTCGATGCGCTGGGGCTGCTGCCGGCGGCGATCTCGACGCAGATCGGCGCGCAGACGCAGCGCCCGCTCGCGATCGTCGTAATCGGCGGCGCGCTTGCGATCATGATGCTGACGCGCGTCCTGCAACCCGCGCTGATTTACCTTTGCCATCGTGATTTGCGCCGCGCTGACGAGGCGAACCGCGCATCCGCCGGCGCCTGAAAGACTCATCGCGCCCGGTCTCGGACGCTCGCCGAGCGCCCGCCGGCCGTGGTAAACGGCGAGAAGGAGGGATTCGGCGATGGAATTCGAAACTCTGGCCAGCGGCTACGGGCTCATCGAGGCGCCTCGCGTCGATCGGCAGGACCGGCTCTACTTCTCCGACGTTCCAAACGGCGGCGTCTATCGGCGCAATCCCGACGGGCGCATCGAGACCGTCATCCCCAAGCGCAGAGGCGTGGGCGGGATGATGTTCAATGAAGGCGGCGGCCTGGTATGCACCGGCCGCGGGCTTATCTTGTTCGATGAAAAAACCGGACAGAGCCGAAATCTGTTCGTCGAATGGGAAGGCAAGCCGCTGATGGGGCTTAACGACCTTACCACCGACGATCAGGGCAGCGTCTTTACCGGATCGCTGAACTTCGATCCGCTCGGCGGCGGCAAGCCGATTCCAGGCAGCCTGTTCCGGGTCGATCCGCCCGGACGCGCCACCAAACTGTGGGACGGAATAGAAGTCACCAACGGCATCGGGTTCAGCCCCAATCGCAAACTGCTGTACCACAGCGATTCGCCAACTGGAGCGGTATGGGCGTACGACGTGACGCCGGATCGGACCGTGAAGGACCGCCGAATTTTCGCCAAACTGCCCGAGGGATGGCCGGACGGGATGGCGGTCGATGCCGACGGCGGCATCTGGGTCGCCGCGGTCAGAGTGGGCGAGGTGATGCACTTCGGAAATGACGGCGTGTTGAAAAAGCGCATCAAGTTTCCGTCCACGATGGTCACCAGCCTCGTGTTCGGCGGACGCGACATGATGGACCTGTACGTGGTGACCGCCGACAACACGGAGGACTCGAACCGCAAGGGAACGATCTTTCGGATGCGCACTGACGTGCCAGGATTGCCGGTGCCATTGGCGAGATTCTAAAATTGGCGAGTCCCGGCGAATCTCGCCGGTAGCATCCACATGAAACAAGGGCGGGCCAGCGTCTGATGGCGGCGGGATCCGCTCGGCGGCACTCGGCGGAGCTTCGACAACCGCGCGATATCGGGCGCTGTTGCCGCTGTACCTGGTGATCTTCGTCGGGGTTGTCAGCTGCAGCCTGATGATCACCGTGTTCGGGCCGATGATCATGCGGGGCGGCGCAGGCATGCTGGCGGCGCTGATGGGGCTGTCGCTGGTGGGCTGGTCGCGATAGCGGCCGCACTCGCCCTGCGATCGATGCCCGAGCGTGCCGCGGTCGAGGAGCCTCTCGCCCGAAAGGTCTCCTGACTGCCCTGAGGCATCAGGACGCTGTACGATGAGAGGTGTGAACCGCGGGCGCGGCGTCTTGCGGGTCGCTCTTGACCGCGCGCATCGTGCCGTCGCGGGCGATTCGAAACCGCTGCCCAGCCCACGTTACTTCGCGCCCGAACAGGCTCACCGCCCAGATCAGGGTCGCCATCAGGTCCTTGAATGGAACGAGCCAGGCGTCGCGAGCAAGCTCCGGCATCCGTAGCACGCGCCCGAGGATCATCGCGGAAGTGGCGATTCTAAGTCCCACTACTCCCGCCAGCAGGGCGATGCTGACAGGGCTGAAGCGCGAGGCGATTGCGAACAGGAGCGCCCAGAACGTGCCGTGGCAAAAGATGGTTCCGATGCTGAGGGGGCGGACCCATCGCACCGTGCGCGCCCATCGTAGCTGCCGATTCCACACCGCGCTCAGCGATTTTTCCTCGAAGGTCAGGGTCACCAGCGCGTCGGAGAGTTTCACCCGCCAGCCGCGGTCGGCGGCAAATCTCCCCAGGTAGAAGTCATCCGCCAGCAGGTCCTTTACGGCGCGGAATCCCCCGAACGATTCGAGCGCGGCGCGCTTGAGGGCGATGGTCGCGCCGAGCGCATGGCGCATCGGTTCGATCTCCGCCGACAGCATCACCTGCGGGGTGAAATCGGCATTGACGAACAACGCCTCGATACGCGAGGCCAGTGAACCGGACGGACGCGCGCGATACGGGCACGTCACCACGCCGAGTTTTTCATCGGCTTCAAGCTCGCTCACGATGCGCCGCAGGTAGTCGCGATCGACCGAAATGTCGGCATCGCTCATCACGAAAATCTCGGCCTTCTCCGCGCGATCCGCCATCCTGATGACCTTGCCGATCTTTCGGTTCGCGCAGTCGGGCTCTTCGCCGACCACCAGAGTGGTATTGGCGAATTGGTAGCGGCCCCGAAGAGCGGCGGGAACCTCGGTGGCGGGATCGTCATACGAGGACACCGCGAAATAGTAGTCAACCCGCGGATACGCGACTTCGAAGAAACTCATCAGGTTGGCCGCGAGCGAGTCGTCAAGACCGTGCAGCGGTTTTAGGACCGCCACTCGCGGCGCGATTTTCGCAAGTGGAGCCGGAGGCGTGGATGCTCTCTTGGCGAAGCGAAGCGACGCTGCCAGCGAGGCGAGGTAGTAGCCGATGCTGATCGCAACGCCGGCGACGGAAAGAATCCTCAGCAGGATCATGGCGAACAAAGACAACGGACGGCGTGTCCGGCTTCAGGTCCTCAAACCGGCTCGCTGCGCGGATGCTGAAGACTTCAGGTTGCAGCCTGCGGCTGGCCCATCTGATGCCGCCGCTGGCGCATCGTCGAAAGGAACTGCGCGCCTTCCTTCAGCAGCCGCTTTGCTTCCTCCGTAGAGGTCATCATCTTCTTGACGGACTTGAAGATATAACGCGGACGGAAATAGAAGCTGCGGTAGAAGCGTTCCACCGCTCCGTAAATCTCATCGTTGCTCAGGCCCGGGTATTTCACCGTGCACTTCTGGTAGCCGGCCTCGTCAAGGAACGGATCGACCGCCAGATATCCATTCTTGGTCACGTACTCGAACAACTCCGTGCCGGGATAGGGGGAAGCCAGCGACACCTGGATGGTTTCGCAATCCATCTCCCGCGCGAATCGCATCGACTCCTCGATGGTTTCTTTGGTTTCGCCGGGCAGGCCGAGAATAAAAGTGCCGTGGATCAGGATTCCGAGCTCGTGGCAATCGCGGGTGAAGCGGCGTGCGCGCTCGAGCCCTACGCCTTTCCTGATGTTCTTGAGAATCTGCGCGTTGCCGGACTCGTAGCCAACCACGAACAGACGCAGCCCGCCCTCCTTGAGAATCTTCAAGGTTTCGTAGTCGACGTTTGCGCGGGAGTTGGTTGACCAGGTCATCCCGAGCGGTTTGAGCAGTTGCGCGATTTTGCGCGCGCGCGCCGGGTCCGCGGTAAACGTATCGTCGTCGAAGAAAAGCTCCTTCATCTTTGGGAACTTCGATTTCATCGCCACGACTTCTTCGAGGACGTTCTCGGGACTGCGAACGCGGTACTTGTGCCCCTGGGTCACCTGCGGCCACAGGCAGAAGGTGCACTTCGCCGGGCATCCACGCCCCGTGTACATCGACACGTACGGATACTGGCAGTAGGGACTGTTGTACTTGAGGTAGTCGAGGTTCTTTTCGTAGACCTCGGTGACGAAGGGCAGCTTGTCCAGCTCTTCGTCGCTCAGAATCGGACGATCCGGATTGTGATGGATCGACCCGTTCTTGCGGTAGCTGATGCCGTCGATTTTCTCCCAGGCCATCCCCTGCGCCACCTCGACCATCGAATGGTCGAACTCCTTGCGCCCGGCGATGTCCACGGCCGCCGACAGCTTCAAAACCTCATCCGGCCGGGCGGTGGGATGCCCTCCGACGAACGCGATGACAGCGTTGGGATTTGCCGCTTTGATGGATTCCGCCGTTCGCAGGTCCATCCGCAGCGATGGGGTCGAGGTATGGATTACGACAAAATCGTAACTTTTTGCCTCGTTAATCGTCTGTTCTACCGAATAGTTGTGTGGCGGCGCGTCCAGCAGCCGCGCTCCCGGAATCATGCCCGCCGGATAAGCAAGCCAGGTCGGATACCAGAAAGACCAAACCTCGCGAGTGGCCTGGTAGCGAGAACCTGCGCCACCGTCGAAGTCATCATAGGACGGCGGGTTCAGGAAGAGGGTCTTCATGAAATCCATATTTCAGCTATCTCCGGATGCCTGTCCGCGTGGTTAGTCAGGCACTATACAAACCCAAACAGCTCAACGCAAGATTTCGCTTGAGATAACGCCCGATTTCCAGATTGTTGTGGCCTTTCGAGGCCGGGCCGAACCCAAACCCATCAGGCGCGTGCGGGTCTTTCGGGGAGCCTGGTCAGCACGAACGCAATTGCGCCGGTCAGACCGCCGAGGGTTGTTGCCGCAAACCACAGGAGGCCCAATGCGATGGCATTGTCCCGGGTCATCCCCGCCATCCCGAACAGGACCAAAAACGCGCTCTCGCGAACCCCGAGACCATTTAGCGTCACAGGAAGCCCCGCGAACAGGTTGGCGATCGGCACGCAGAGCAGGAACAGCGCCAAAGGCTGCGGCAGACCCAACCCCCGAGCCAGGACCCATTGGCCTACCCCGAGCGACAACTGCAGGATGGCGGAGAGCAGGATTGCTGGAATCGTAGCGTAGGGCCGATGCATGTACGGGAGCACTGTCCCGAGCGCCCGCCGCAGCGGACGCGCGAGCATCGGCACGATTCGCGCTATCAACGGCGCCGCCAGAAAGAGTATCAGCGCGATTGCGCCGACACCCACCGTGATGCGGATCACGCCCGGCGCAAGCGCATCCGGAATGACCATCGCCATGCCTGCCGCTACCCAGAACAGCGCGAGCAGTCCCGTGCCGCGGTCGGCGACCACCGAGGCAATCGCTTCGCCAAGCCTGTCGGTCCGTCGGCCCAGGTACACCGATCGGGCGGCATCGCCTCCCAACATCCCCGGGACGAACAGGTTCGTGAACATCCCGATGAAATAATAGGCGAGGACTTCGCGGAAGCGCGCGCGCACCCCCACCAGCGCGGCCAGAAGCTGCCATCGCCATGCCGACATCGCCTGCCCGGCCACATAAATGACAGTAGCCGCGATGAAACAGGCCAGGTTTTCGCGCGCAAGAATGTCGATGACGGGGCGAGCGTTGTATCGCCACAGCAGAAACGCGACGACTGCGATGCCCACGCCGGCGCGCGTCGCGAATGTCAGGTAGGGACTCGAGCGCGCGGGATGTTCGATTCCGCCGGCAGGAGCAGCCAGTTCAGTTGCCTGCTGCACGTTCATCGGACTTCATGATTGCTCGCTTGTGAAATTCAGAACCTATCATCGTATAGGGACCGAGCTGATCTTTCAGCCGGGCCAGGTCGGCTTCATCGAGAACCAGCACCTTTTCGCCGGCGCTTTGCCATTCACGCATCAGGTCCCCATCGGTCTTCAGAAAATACCGGTCCGCATCGGGAGAAAGCTTCGATCCGAAGCCAAGCTCGGTCCGCGCGCCGACCAGAACGACGCGCCTTCGGGTATAGAAGGGCAGAGCTTGCACGTAACGATGGTAGCAGATGACGGATGAATCGGGAGCGCGCGCCGCGACCTCGCGCGCCAGGACGGCATACGAGCGTAGCGGCTCCGCTTCGATTCTGGCCCAGCTCGAACCCATCAAGGTTAACGCCATCGTCGCCACGATCGCCGCAAGGCCCGATCGGGTTCGGCGTGCCAGGAACAGCGCGGTGGTGATTGCACCTCCGGCTACCAGCATCGCGCCGAGTCCAAACAGCGACGGCCGAACGTAGGTCGGGTAGGGCGATCGGAACTCGGGGGCAAGGATGCCCGCCCCGACCGCGATCGCTCCCATAATTCCGAGCAGAAGGCCGCTTTCGGCGAGAATCCGCGAGTCTGGCCGCGGCACCGCCCCGGCATCGGCGTCCTCAGGCCATGCGCATGAGATGATTCCATCGGCGATCAGCACCGCGATCGGAGGCACGGCGGGAAGGATGTACGGAATCAGCTTCGCGCTGGCGCACGAGAATGCCACCACGGTTGTCGATGCCGCCATCAGGCAGAACCGGCGCGCGGGGTTGGGACGAAGCCGCCGCCACGTGAGAAACGGCACCAGCATCGACCATGGCAGCAGGCCGCCCGCGAGCACCGGCGCATAGAAGTAGAAGGGCTCGCCATGGCTGTATGAGGCTTCGAAAGCGCGGCGCAGATGCTCGCCGATGAAATAGAAATTGAAGAAGCCCGGGACCCACGCGATCATCGCGATGAACCACGGAGCGCTGACGGCGGCGATCAGCGCCGCGCCGCCGAGCAGATGAAAGCGCGCGGCCGAGCCGCGAAGGTCGCCTTCCCATACGAGAAAGCCCGCCATCGCGAACAACGGCAGCGCGATCGCGACCGGACCCTTCGTCAGCACGCCCATCGCCATCGCGACATAGGCCAGCCAGCACCATCGCCCGCCCTCTCGCCAATGGAGGAACAGAGCGAAGTTGGCGATCGTAACGAGGGCGGCCAGAATCATGTCGGTGGTGAGCACCTGCGCCATCGCCGCATACAGCGGAATCGTGGCGAGCACGGCACCCGCGAGCAGGGCATGCCGCCTGCCGAAGCATCGCGCGGCGAAGCCCGCGGTGGCGGCCACTCCGACCACGGCGAAAATCGCGATGAAAAAGCGCGCCGCGAATTCGTTGACCCCAAAGACGTTGAACGAGAGCGCGGTCAGCCAGTAGAGCAGCGGCGGTTTCTCGACGTAGATGACGTAGTTCAGATGCGGAATCAGGAACGAGCCGCCCTGAACCATTTCGCGCGCGATTTCCGCGTAGCGTGCCTCGTCAGGCTCCCAGAAACCGTACCGCCACAGATTGAAGAAAAAGACCGCGGCCGCCAGCGCCGAAACCGCGATGACTTCGCGCGCGCCGCCGGTGGTGAGCGGTGTACCGGCCGCGGCGGCGCGATCTGCGTGATCGGGATTCGGAGCTGCCACAACCGGCCAGTGTACCGGCTTGAGGGCGCGCATCACAGGTACGCCGCCGCGGCGCACCCGCGATGTCGGCGGCGTTGCGAAAAGCGCGCCGCGCCGTCATCGCCACGTCATTTTCTGCGACATCATTTCACATTTATTAATCTTGACACAACTTGACATATGTTGAACGCTGCGCCAGCTTGTGATTGGAATGGCCCGAACCCGTCCCTCCGCGCCATGGGCGCGAGGCGATTTCGGCGGGCGGTTACGATCCCGAATTCAGGAGGCGCGGTACATGAATCAGGCCGGCGACGTGCAAGGATTTGTCGGGCGCCATCGTGAGGTGCGAGAGGTCAGCGAGCCAAATCTGCTTCGCGAGATGTTTCCGTACGATGCGGTGCCGAAAATCGAGTTCGATCACGCAGTCGAAGCGCCCGATCCGGCGCCGGAATTTTTCATCACCGATACGACTTTTCGCGACGGGCAGCAGGCTCGTCCTCCCTACACGGTCGATCAAATCGTCGCGCTCTACACGATGCTGCATCGGCTCGGCGGTCCCAACGGGATAATCCGGCAGACCGAGTTTTTTCTGTATTCGGACGTCGATCGCGAGGCGGTGCGCCGATGTCTTGGGCTGGGCTATGAGTTTCCCGAGGTCACCGGATGGATTCGCGCGGTGAAGGGCGATCTCAAGCTCGTCAAGGAGATGGGCATCAAAGAGACGGGAATCCTGACCTCATGCTCGGATTACCACATCTTTCGAAAGCTCCGGAAAACGCGCGCGCAAGCGCTCGAGGACTATCTCGCGATCGTCAAATCCGCGCTCGATATGGGACTGGCCATCCGCTGCCATCTGGAGGACGCGACGCGGGCGGATTTTCACGGATTCGTCGCGCCGTTTGTCGCCAGGCTGATGGATCTGCGCGAGGAGAGCGGGATGCAGGTGAAGATTCGCGTGTGCGACACGATGGGATTCGGCGTGCCTTACCCGGGCGTCGCGCTCCCGCGCAGCGTTCCCAAGCTCATCCTCGGGCTCAGGCGCGAATGCGGCGTTCCGCCGGAGTGCCTCGAATGGCACGGGCACAACGATTTTCACAAGGTGCTGGCCAACGCGACCGCGGCCTGGCTGTACGGATGCATGTACGCGAACGGGACCCTGCTCGGCTACGGCGAGCGCACAGGCAATCCTCCTATCGAGGGACTGGTGATGGATTACGTCTCGCTCAAAGGCAGCAACGGCATCGATACGACGGTTATCACGGAGATCGCCGACTACTTCGAGAACGAGATCGGCTACCGGATTCCGGCGAACTATCCCTTCGTCGGGCGCGAATTCAATTCGACCCGCGCGGGAATTCACGCCGACGGCCTGCTCAAGGACGAGGAGATTTACAACATCTTCGACACCGCGAAGATACTCGGCCGCCCGCCGCGGGTCGCGGTGGACAAGACCTCAGGAACCGCAGGCGTGGCGTGGTGGATCAATTCGTATTTCAAGCTCGATGGCGCGGCGCGCGTAAGCAAACAGTCAGATGCGGTGAAACGCATCACGGAGTGGGTCGATAGGCAGTACGCGGCCGGCCGCAACACCTCGATCTCCGACGAAGAACTCGTCGAACAGGCCCGGCTCCACATCCCGGAGCTTCGCGCCTGAGCGATCCACGCTCTCGACCTTTCCGACGGGGAGCTTGCCGCCGATCCCAGGCTGAGGCGAAACGATGGCGGGTGGGGCTCGCGGCCCTCAGACCTGACCTCGAGAACTCGCGGTATCTTCAGATGACCGGCGATCCCGGGTCGAGACCGAAGAGCACGCGCCCGATAACCTCGAAACGCGATGTGTTGAGCAGCACGTGCTGAGACGCGGTATGCGCGTCGCGCCAGCATCGTTCGATCGGCGACGACGCCTGCGCTGAGTTCATTCCGGCCGCGTCCGCAACCAGATCGATTGCCTGCAGCGCCAGCTTTACCGCGGTCACGTTGGCCAGCCGTGCGTACGCGTGATCCTGCGCGTTGAAGCTCTCGCCGGCCTCGCCCTTGCGCCAGATCTCGTTGTGGCACTGGTAAAAGTACGCCGAGGCGGCACGCAGCAGGCCCTGCGCTTGCGCGAACTCGATCTGCGCCGTGGCCCGCTCGCGCAGCGTCCCTCGCGTGCCCACCGGAACCTTCACCTGCGCCAGCTCGGCCAAGGCGTCGAGCGCGTGCCGGGCGGTGCCGATCACAACCGCGGCCAGCCCGCCCCCGAGCTGCAGCGGGAGGGGAACATTGGCGAACGCTCCGTGCTTCCACGTCGATTTCGCGTTCATCCAGTCGAAAGTGAAATCGTTGGGCACGAACACATCCTCGAAGACGCAGTCGTTGCTGCCGGTTCCCCGCATCCCGGAGGTCGACCAGGTGTTGAGGATTTTCGCGTTCTGGATTGGAAAGAGCCCCGCGCGCAACTCCGGAACCCCGTTGACGATGTGAGGCGCTCCGTCGCGCAAAACGACCGCCGCCGCCATCAGATAGGTGGCGTGACCCGATCCGCTGGCATACGTGGCGCGTCCGCTGAACCGCCATCCGCCCTCGACCTGTACCGCTCTGCTGCTCATCGGATTGAGTGATCCCGCGCTCACTCCGCGCGGGGCGCCGTAGATTTTCTCGAATGCCTGGCGCGACAGGCATTGGCCGAAAAGCGGGCCGCCCGAGCAGATCGCGAGGTTCCATCCAACCGACGCGTCGATTCGCGCGACCTCATCGACAAGCCGCAGCGATTCCGGAACGGTGAATTCACCGCCGCCCATGCTCCGCGGCAGAAAGATCCGGAACATCCCGGCTTCGTGCAGAGCGTCCGCGATCGCCCGCGGCATCTGCGCCTCGCGCTCCGCCCGGTCGGCGTTTTCGCGGATGACGGATGCGAGGGCGTCGAGCTTGTCGAAATATGGACGCGTTCGTTCGTTAGTGGGCACAAGGTTCATCACCGCACCTCCCCGCCAGAGAATGCCGGTCAAGCGATTGCGCCGGCAGATTCAGTATCCGATCGCGAGGCCGCCCTTGCGAGGGTCGCCCGCGCCGCGCAAGTTGCCCGGCGCGATCGTCATCACGCCTACCGCTCCCAGCTTCGGAACGGTCTTGACCGGGTATCCCATCTGCTTGAGCGCATTCACGGTCTTCGCGGGCATCTTCTCTTCGATAAACACGGTGTCGGGTGCCGCCTGCTCGTGGACGCGCGGCAGATCGACGGACGCGCGCGGCCCCAGGTGAAAATCGATCACGTCGATCAGCGCCTGAAGCACGCCGGTCAGGATCGTCGGTCCGCCCGATCCTCCGGCGGCGATAACCGGATTTCCGCGTCTTACGACGATGGTGGGTGCCATCGACGAGAGCGGCCGCTTGCCCGGGGCGATTTCGTTCGCGGTGGCGCCCTGCAGATGGAACGCATTGGGCACGCCCGGCGCCACCGCGAAGTCATCCATCTCGTTGTTCAGGATGATGCCGAGCTTCGGGTCCATCAGTTTCGATCCGAACGAAGTGTTGATGGTGGTGGTCAGCACCACGACGTTTCCTTCGGCGTCGGCGGCAATCAGGTTCGCCGTGCCGTGGTCGTGGGCGGGTTCGGCCGGATGGCCCATCTTGTGATGCAGCGCGCGTTCGCGTTCCTGGTTGATGTGCTGGGGCGAGAGCAGTTCGACGATCGGTACCTTGACGAAGTCGGGATCGCCGTACTGTTCGCGATCGATGAAGCCCTCGCGCATGACCTCGATCATCCGCGCCAGGTAAGGCGGTGAATTCACGCCAAGGCCGCCCAGGTGCCCCGGTTCGAGCATCCCGAGCATCTCGAGCACGACGCCGCCCGAGGACGGCGGCGGCATCGTATAGACTTCGTAGCCCTGGTACGCCCGATGCAGAGGCTCGCGCCACACGGGATCGTATGAGGCGAAGTCTTCGGCCGTGATTATTCCGCCGTGCGATTGGATGAACTGCGCGAGCTCATCCGCGATCGGGCCCTGGTAGAAATTGTCGTCGGGCTTGTTGCCCAGCTTCTGAAGGGTGTCGGCGAGAGTCTTCTCGAACACGAGATCGCCCGGTTTGGGTGCGCTTCCGTCCGGCTTGAGAAAGACGGAGGAAAGGCCCGGGTCGCGCGCCAACTGCTCGCGCATCATCGCGATCTCGCGCGCGAGGTGATCGCCGAGGGGAAAGCCGTCCCGGGCGAGCCGGATCGCGGGAGCGGCGACCTTCTGAAAGTTCATCGTGCCGTAACGCCTCAGCGCCGCATCGATGCCGGCGATCTCGCCGGGCACGGCGATCGCGAGCGCGCCGTCGCGGGCCAGCGATTCGTCCGGCTTGCCGTCGCGAAGGAACATCGTGGCCGTCGCCTTGAGCGGAGCGCGTTCGCGATAGTCGAGCGCGTAGAATTTTCCGGTGCTGGACAGATAGATCAGCATGAAGCCGCCGCCGCCGATTCCGCATGACGCGGCGTGAGTGACTCCCGTGGCCAGCGCCGCCGCGCACGCGGCATCGACCGCATTGCCGCCGCTTCGCAGAATCTCGACCCCGGCCGCCGATGCTTCCGGCGTTTCCGCCACTACCATCCCGTGCCGCCCCTGCGCCGACGTATCGGCCGCGGCGGCGCGTGAAGGAGCCGCGCGAACAACGAGCAGGACCGCGACGGCCATAAGCAAAACCGGCGGGCGCCGCCACGATGATCGGAGGGGGTTCGAACGCATCAGGGAGTAACTAACAGCCGGACGGTGCGGATGAAAGTCATCCGGCGGCTGAAAGCACCGGCGAAGAAACGGCAGTCGACGAGATTGAAGGATTGAAGACTGACGAACGTCAGTCAAAAAAGGAATGCTTCGTTAGATTTCCGCATCGGATGATGCTTTGATTTCGGGTGCCATCTGCGGAGGGAAAAATGGATTTCGCCGAAATTCTCTATGACAAGTCCGATCGGATCGCCACGATTACCTTCAACCGTCCCGAGAAGATGAACGCATGGACGCCGAAGATGGGCGTGGAGACGCGAGCCGCGATGATGGACGCGGATCGCGATCCCAACGTCGGCGCCATCATCGTTACCGGCGCCGGCCGCGCGTACTGCGCGGGCGCCGACATGGGCGCGCTCTCAGAGATCTCCGCCGGGCGCGCAAGCGCCACCGGCGCCGCTCCCGCACCGCAGGAAGACGAATGGATGCGGCAGCTTCCCCCCAACTATCGCAGTCAGTACTCGTACCCGCTCGGCCTCAGCAAACCGGTCATCGGCGCGATCAATGGCGCATGTGTCGGGCTGGGCTTCACCACCTGCCTCTACCAGGATATCCGCATCGCGTCCGAGAACGCCCGGATGGGCCTCATCTTCGTGCAGCGCGGTCTTGCGATCGAGCATGGCTCCTCGTGGATGCTGTCGCGGATAATCGGCGTCGCGCGCGCCGCCGAGCTGGCCGTCACCGGACGGCTGGTCGATTCGGAAGAAGCGCTGCGCATCGGACTGGTGCATCGCGTGGTTGCGCAGGACAAGCTGATGGCGACGGCGCGCGAGGTCGCCGGCCATATCGCGCACAACTGCTCGCCGCTCGGAGTGTCGGAAGCCAAGAAGCTCATCTGGCGGCATCTGTTCACCGATCTTGCCACCGCGATTCGCGAGGACGACGAATCGATGACGATGATGACGCGGTCGGAAGACTTCAAGGAAGGGGTGCGCGCCTTTGTGGAGAAGCGCCCCGCCAAATTCAAAGGGAGATAGAAAAGGGCCTGCGGACCATTCGATCCGCGGCCAGCCCGGCTATTTGTCCAGCGGATGCTTGAACTTGCGGTCCGGATGACGGACGGTCAACACCGGCAGGTGGCACTTCTGCACCACGCGTTCCGCCACGCTGCCCATCAGGACATGCGCGAGCCCGGTCCGCCCGTGGGTGCCAAGCACAACCAGGTCGGCGTTTTCGGTCTGCGCCGCGTGCAGAATTTCGAGAAACGGCGATCCCACCTTGAGCAGGCTCTTCGCTTTGAGGCCGCTGTCGCGCAGGCGCTGGACGATTTTGTCGAGCTCGCGCTGCGCGATAACACGTTGCTCTTCCGCGATTCTGCTCATCGCTCCCACGTCCATCGCCGGACCCAGGTCCGGACTCGCCATCACCGGAGCGAGCGGCTGGTCCACGTGAAGGACGGTTATTTCGGCCCCGAACTTCTGCGCCAGCTCCTCGGCGTAGGACAGCGCCAGGGACGAATCTTCGGAAAAATCGGTTGCGGCGAGAATTCTGCTGAAAGTGGGCACGATGCGAACCATATACGCCCGCGTAAGCTGGCTGGCAAGCGGCGCGCGGTAGCGGGAGTCTCGACCGCCGCCGTCGCCGCGAATTAGAATTGAGGGCACTTGTCGGGCGTGACACGATGGGCAAGAAAGCGGAAGACATCTTCGGAGAATTCGAGCGCACCATCGATGAATTCTTCAACGAACTGCTGATCGACCGATGGCGGAGTGCGAGAGGCGACCGCTTCGAGCAAACCGAGGTGATTGACCATCCCGATCACTACGAAGTTCGCGTCATCACTGAGGCCGTCGATCCGGCCAAGCTCGAAGTCGAGAGCCTCGGCCAGCGCGTGGTCGTGCGCGCGCCAATGGGAGCGAATCGCACTATCGAGAGTTCCTTCCGGTTCAGCGAATCGGTCGATTCCGATTCGGCCACGGCGAAATGGTCGAATCGGATGCTGACGATAACAGTGCCCAAGCGGAAGGCCCGCCGGATCCATCTCAAGGAATCCTGACAACCCGCTCACTAATCCGGAGCTTGTATGGTTCAGGACTACGAAAAATCCGGCAGCGATAGTGTGAGTCTCCAATCCGCGGCGCCCGCCGGAGAACTGAAAGCGGCCGAGTTGCGCGCCCGGGTTCCGCTCGATGCCGACGAGCTGCTGCGCGCGTCCGAATCGCTCGATGTGCACGACCTCCTGGGCCAGAATCGCGCGCTCGAAGCGATTCGCCTGGCAATCGGGATCGACGCGCCCGGCTACAACGTCTTCATCTCAGGCCTGCGCACCCGCAGCGAGCGCGAATCAGCACTCAAGCTGCTGGACGAAAAGGCGGCGCAGATGCCGACCCCGGGCGACTGGGTTTACGTCAACAACTTCCGAAGCCCCGAGGCTCCGGTCGCGATCTATCTGAAGGCCGGACAGGGACGCGAGCTGAGCCAGAAGATGAACGAGCTGGTCAGCTACGTAATCGAACAGCTGCCGAAAGCGTTTCGGCGCGAAGACTTCGATCGGGAACGGACCGCGCTGCGCGACAAATACAATCGCCGCGCCCAGGAGTTGTTCGGGGGACTCGAAGCAAGAGCGCGCGAACGCGGCTTCGCCATCCAGGGATCGCCGACCGGTCAGGTCATCTTCATCCCGTTGATAAACGAGCGGATGCCCGAGTCGCCCGAGGCGCTGCAGGCGCATATGAACACGCTTTCGGACCAGGAGCGCGCGCGCCTGGCCGAGACCCAGGGCGAGCTTCAGGACGAACTCGCCAAACTGGTGATGCGCCAGCAGGAAGTGATGCGCGAGCTGGTCGCCGACATCCGCGCGATCGAACGATCCTTCGCCGCGCGCCTCATCACCCCCGCCATCGAGGATATCAAGCGCCGCTTCAACACCCCCGGCGTTACCGAATACCTGGACCAGGTCGCCGACCACATGCTGTCTCATCTCGATCGCTTTCGCGAAGCCGCCGAACCGCGCGCGGGCGAGGAGATGCGGCTCGGGATGGGCGAGGAGTCGCGATGGTCCGAATACCAGGTGAACGTGCTGGTGGACAATTCCAGCACCAAGGGCGCGCCGGTGGTCAGCGAGGACGCGCCGACCTATCGCAACCTGTTCGGGATGATCGAGCGATGGATCGATCCGCTCGGCCGCAGCGGCACCAACTTCACCCGCATTATCGGCGGCTCTTACCTGAAGTCGCACGGGGGCTTTCTGGTGCTCGACCTCGAAGACGCGGTGGTCGAGCCCGGAGTGTGGAAGACGCTCAAGCGCAGCCTCAAGTCGGGACGGATGACGATCGAGACGCTCGAGCCCATTCCGTTTTTCTCGACCAGCGGCCTTCGGCCCGAGCCGATCGAGGTGAAAACGAAGCTGGTCGTCCTCGGCGGACCATATCTCTACAATCTGCTCTACTTTTACGATCCGGAGTTCTCCGAACTGTTCAAGGTCAAGGCGGAGATGCGCCCGGCGGTGGAGGCCGATCGCACGGCCGCGCTCCACTACGCGGCGCGCGTAGGCGTTCTGGCGCGGCGCGAGGCGCTCGGAACTTTCTCGGCGGCCGCGCTGGAGAAAATCGTCGAATACGGGATGCGGCTGGCGGGCGATCGCGCGCGCGTGCTTGCGATGCTGGAGCCGATCGAGGATCTGGCGCGCGAGGCGGCCTTCTTTGCCCGCGGCGATCGCGCGGCGCGCATCGAAGCGTCGCACGTCGATCGCGCGCTCAGCGAGCGCGTGCTGCGGCTCAACTTTATCGAGGAAGAAATCCGCCGGCTCATCGCGCGCGGCACCCTCGTAGTCAAAATCAAAGGCACGGCGGTCGGCCAGATCAACGGACTCGCGGTGCTCGATGTAGGCGGCTACAGCTTCGGCCGTCCCTCCCGAGTGACCGCCACAGTCGCGATGGGGCAGGCGGGCGTTATCAACATCGAGCGTGAATCGCGGCTTTCGGGATCCACCCACGACAAGGGGGTCATGATCCTTGCGGGCTTTTTGCGATGGCGCTTCGGACAGACGCAGCCCGTGGCGATGACCGCATCCATATGCTTCGAGCAATCTTACTCGGGCATCGACGGCGACAGCGCCAGCTCGACCGAGCTTTATGCGCTGCTGTCCGCGTTGTCCGGGGTTCCGATCCGGCAGGAAATCGCGGTCACGGGATCGGTCGATCAATACGGAAACGTTCAGGCAATTGGAGGCGCCAACGAAAAGATCGAAGGCTATTTCCGGGTCTGCAAAGCGATCGGACTCACCGGAACGCAGGGAGTGATGGTGCCGCGCGCGAACGTCGAGAATCTGATGCTCGAACCCCAGACCGTGGCCGCCGTCAGCGAAGGCCGCTTTCACATCTATCCCATCGATACGATCGATCAGGGAATTGAACTTCTTACCGGAGTGCGCGCCGGCTCGATCGAAGAGCCTGGAACGATCAACTACCTTGTCGCCCAGCGGCTCAAAAGGCTGTCGGAGGGATTGCAGCAGCGCGGTCCCGGAGAAACCCGCATCGTCCACGAGGCCGCGCCCGCCGCACCGCCGCCGAAACCGCCGTCGCCGCCGGAGCCACCCCGATAAGCGAGCTGCCAACAACCGCGCATAGAGCCTGCTTCGATGCCGATTGATCTTCGATTCGATGCGACTGACGTCGCGCTGTTTGCCGATCTCTACGAGCTCACGGTCAGCGCCGTGTTTTTCGAGCGCGGGATGAACGAGACGGCGGCCTTCGAGTTGGGGCTGCGCCGGATGCCGCCGAATCGCGGCTACATGATCGCAGCGGGAATCGAGCGGGTCGTCGAAGCGCTCGAGGATGTTCGTTTCGACCCGGCCGCGATCGAGCATCTCCAGTCCCTCAAGCTGTTCAAGGACGACTTCCTCGATTTTCTGGCCGGGCTGAGATTCACCGGCTCGGTACGCGCGCTGCGCGAGGGCGCAATCTTCTTTGCCGGCGAGCCTATCGTTGAAGTCTCGGCGCCGCTAATCGAGGCGCAAATCGTCGAGACCCTGCTTCTGAACCAGGTGGGCTTCGCGACCATGGTTGCCACCAAAGCCGCGCGATGCGTGTCGGCGGCGAACGGCCGCAGACTGGTGGACTTCGGCCCGCGGCGGGCGCAGGGCGCCGATGCTCCCCTGGTTGCCGCCCGCGCCAGCTATCTTGCCGGGTTTAACGGCACCGCGAGCATCGCGGCCGGAAGGCGCTACGGTATTCCGGTGTACGGCACGATGAGTCACAGCTTCGTGATGGCTCACGACCGCGAGCTGAAGGCCTTCGAGGATTTTGCCGCCGTGTTTCCGAGACTAAGCACGCTGCTGGTCGATACTTACGACAGCGAAGCTGGAATTCACAATGCGGCCAGGATCGGCCAGCGGATGCGCGAGCAAGGGGTGAAGCTGAGCGGTATCCGGCTGGACAGCGGCGATCTTCGCGACCTGGCCCTGCGCGGCCGCAGGATCCTCGATCAGGCTGGATTGAGCGATGTGCCGATCTTCGCCAGCGGCAACCTCGACGAGTACCGTATCGCCGAGCTGCTTGCCGGCGGCGCTCCGATCGACGCGTTCGGAGTTGGAACCGCGCTTGCCGTGAGCGAAGACGCGCCCGCGGGAGACTTTTACTACAAGCTGGTCGAATATCGGGACGAGCCGCGAATGAAACTTTCCGCGGGGAAAGCTTCCACCCCCGGACGCAAACAGGTCTTCCGGGCCCACAACGACAAGGGCATGCCGTACGCCGATTTGGTCGGGCTGGTTGACGAAGGCACGGTGACCGTTGCTCGCGAATTTCGCCCCCCGCCGGCATCCGTCAGTCCGATGCTGGAGACGCAGATGGAATCGGGCCGCAGAGTCATGCCTCGGCCCGCGCTGGAAGATCTGCGCGCGCGAACCGCGGAAGATTTGCGGCAACTCGATGCGCGGTTGAAATCGCTCAGGAAGCCGCCGGAATTTCCGGTCAAGACCACGGCCGCGCTGAACGCGATGATTATCGGCGAGAAGCTTAAGGCCGAGCGGCGCCAGGAATAATCTGTTCGGGCCGGATTATCCGGCCGAGGCCGCGGTGCGCAGTCCCGACAGCGCTCCGTACGCGTCGCGCAGGCATCGCTCCGTCGTCTCCCAGTCAATGCAGGGATCGGTAACGGACACGCCGTATTGCAGTTTCGCGCGGTCGCTGTTCACCGGCTGATTGCCGGCTTCGAGATTGCTCTCGAGCATCACGCCCATGATCGCGCGCGATCCTTCGCAGATCTGCGAGACGATCGCGTCGAACACCGCGGGCTGCTTGCGATAGTCCTTGTTGGTTTGCGCATGCGAGCAGTCAACCAGCACGCGCGGCTCCAATCCGCTCCGCTCCAGCATCTTTACGCATTCCCCGATGCTCTGATGGTCGTAGTTCGGCTTGCGCCCGCCGCGCAAAACCACGTGGGTGGCGGGGTTGCCGCTGGTGCGGATAATCGCGCTCACTCCGTCCTGGGTGATGCCCAGGAAAGAATGGGGACGGCGCGCGGACTCGACCGCGTTGATGGCGGCCTGCAGATTGCCCTCAGTGGTGTTCTTGAAGCCTACCGGCATCGACAGCCCGCTGGCCATTTCGCGATGCGTCTGCGATTCGGTGGTGCGCGCGCCGATGGCGGCCCACGAGATCAGGTCCGCGATGTATTGCGGCGTGATGGGATCGAGCATCTCGGTAGCCGCCGGAAGCCCGAGCCGGTTGATTTCCACCAGCAGGCGGCGCGCGACGCGCAGTCCCTCGCGCATGTTGCAGCTATCGTCCATGTCCGGGTCGTTGATCAGCCCCTTCCATCCCACCGTCGTGCGCGGCTTCTCGAAGTACACCCGCATCATCACGAACATCTGGTCCGTCACCTCTTTGCGCAGGACCGCAAGCCGATGCGCATACTCGAGGGCTGCGAACGGGTCATGGATCGAGCAGGGGCCGACGATGCACAGAAGGCGAGAGTCCTGCCCGGCGAGCATCGCGCGGACCGTCTCGCGGGCGTCGAAGACCGTTGCCGCCAGCGTGTCATCGATGGGGAATTCCTGCTTGAGCGTGCGCGGCGAAACGAGCGGTTCGGTGGCGCGAACGTGGATGTCCTGAATTTGGCGCATTTTCGAGCAATTACTAATATAAGAAACCAGCCGGCCAACAAAGATGGGTTGTCGGGTCGGCGAAATGCGCCGCCAAAACCCGGACTGCTTGCCGCGTTCTCCTATCGGGTCTACCCTCACTCTTCGCGCAAAGGCATACGATTAAACCAATGGTTCCGGACTGTTCCCGCCGCCCGGCGGATGTCGCTTTTGAGCAACAATGGTGAGCGAGCAAGCCGGCCAGCCCGCCAGCACGCCCTTTCCGCATGATTTGCGCGACAGCGAAGGGCGGCCGAAATGGTATCGGAGAATCGGTTTCTGGCGCGCAGTCGCGGGGATGGCTTTTGCCGCCGCTCTCGCCGCAGTCATCGTCCTGGCCGAGTTCTCGCGTCTGCTGACTCATCGCACCATCCACTACTCGCGGCGGATTGCCGAGATGAACGAGACCGTCCGCCAGTTGCGCCGGCGCGTGAGCTCGGCGGAGCGGCGCAACGTCGCGGAGGTCGAACGCGCCTCGGCCGACGACATCCTGAAGCGGGTCGTCTCCGCATCCGACCTTCATACAATCAAGCTCATCGATGCCGGCGCCAGGCGCGACAAACAGCCCGCGTCGGGAACGCTGGCACTCAGCCAGAGCCAGCATGCGGCGGTCTTGCAAGTGGCCGGCATCGAAGCGGCCCTTGGCGGGAAAGTGTATCGGGTCTGGTGGCAGGAAAAACGCGGCCCGGAAACGCTGGCCGCCCAGTTCATCCCCGATTCCGACGGGAAGGCCACCGTACCCCTGGGAATGCCTCCGCGAACCACCGCCTCGGTTGTCATTACCTGTGAAGTCGGAACCGATGGCACGCAAAGATCGGGAGCGCCGATTCTCAAGGGCCGCATCACCCCGGAACAACTGCGCTGATGCAGATACTCCCCGCCGATGGTGGCGCGAGTTCGGACACCTGTTTAACCTCTAGCCGGATGCGGGGATAAAGCGGGTGGCTGCCGAGCCGGAAAACACGGCAAATCTCGAATCGCGGCTCGGGTCGTCCTACGGACGCAGCTTCTGGCTTCTGTTCGGGTCCACCTTTGCCCTCAATGTGTCGTCGAACCTGTTCGTTCTGTATCCGCTGCAACTCGTGGCGCTGGGCGCCAGCGCCACCGTAATCGGCGCGATCATCGGGGCCTGGTCGGTTGCATCGCTCGCCGCGCGCCCCATCTCGGGCCCGCTTATCGATCGCTACGGGCGCCGCAATGTCGCGGCGCGGCTGCTCGCCGTCGATACGCTGGTGGTCGCACTGTATATGCCGATCCATTCGATTGGATGGCACATCTACGCCGTCCGCGCTCTGCATGGCGCGATCGAAGGGACGGCGAGAGTAGCGCTGTTCGCGCTGCTGTACGATTTGTTGCCGAGAGGACGCGAAGGTACGGCGATGGCGACCTTCAGCCTTTGCGGGATGGGACCGGCGGCGGTCGCCCCCTATTGCGGTGAGCTTCTGATTCGCCGGCTCGGGTTCGGAGGCTTCTTTGCCGCGGCCATCGCGGTCACTGCCGCGTCGTCGCTGATGGTCGCGATGATTCCCGCCGACGTGCGGCCACACTCGCAGCCGCATCCGGCGCCAGTCCCGAGAGATTCCAGAAGTTACGCGCAGCTCTTCGCCGATCCCGGCCTGATGCCGCTGTGGATAGTTACCGTCCTTTTCTCCCTCTCGATATCACCGCGGCTGAGCTTCGTTGCGCCATTCGCCTACCAGCGCGGAATTACCCAGGTCGGGACCTATTTCGCCATCTATGCGGTCCTCGGAATGTCGGTGCGTCTGTTCAGCGGACCCGTGATGGACAGGGTCGGACTCGAGCGGATGCTGCCGCCGTCGATGATGGTGCTTGCGGCAGGAATCGCGATGATTGGCGCCACCGGGCATTTCGGGATGCTCGATCTTGCCGCCGCCGTTGGCGGAATCGGCCACGGTTATCTGTATCCCGCCCTGAGCGCGATGGTGATTGCAAGGACGGAGATCGGCGCAACAGGCCGATCGTCGGGAATCTACCAGTCGCTGTACGATGTCGGTTCGATGGTGGGGCCGTATGCGCTCGGCGCTATCGCGGGTGCATCCGGATATGCGCCGATGTTCGTGGTCGCGGGCATGTTATCACTGGCGGGAGCGATTTATTTCATCGCGGCCGACCCAGAGCTGCGCGTGCGCCGTCCGGCATGATTCTCTCCGAATTTCCATCTACCATATGGCCGGAGTCGCAACCTCGATCGATGCGAATCGTAAAGTCATTGTCACCGTTCGTCAGCGCGCTAGCCGCGCTTGCGATGCTGGCGACCGGCTTTTCCGCCAGCGCGCAAGTCCGTCCGTTTCGCAGGCTCACCCGCGAGCCCGGAGCGGTGGACTATTGGCCCCGGTTTTCGCCGAACGGCAAGACGGTGCTCTTCAGCCGCTGTGAGATATCCAGCGGATGCGGCGGCAGTTCGACATCCGGCTACTGGACGCTCTGGACCATCCCGACCAAAGGGGGAAAG